>ERZ838516.728-NODE-728-length-49507-cov-7.742862_pt1 | contig 49507 bp, 74 predicted proteins | sample MGYA00519910_ERZ838516 | MGnify/ENA primary metagenome ERZ838516 (study PRJEB31850, sample SAMEA3708837) | human gut metagenome | biome: human gut; feature: human-associated habitat; material: faeces | place: China | collected 2014 ... | reverse complement strand
TATCCGGAGGACAGCAGCAGAGAGTAGCAATTGCAAGAGCACTGGTGAATCGTCCAGAAATTATATTTGCAGATGAGCCGACGGGTAGTGTTCAATTAGTACAACACTACCCAAAAACAACACCCGTGATATTCTGGTCATTGTCAATCCTTATTTCTTTAATGACCGAACGCCAAAGCGTGCGTTTTTCTTCACGGGTCAAAGTATCATAAATGGTTCTAAAGCTATTATCAAGAAGCCTGCGCACAGCTGCAAAGTCTGGCGGTGCTTCCTGCGCTGGTTCCGGTATCTGGTTCAGTGCAGAAACATATATTTGATAGTCCTTTTTATAGTCTTCAATGTCGATAAGGTCATTCACATACAGTTCTTTTAATTTGGTCAACTTCCGTTTCAGTGCGGCTTTGTCAGTCCGGGCAACAGACGCTTTCTTTTTGGCTGCTTCCACGTCCCATTCAAGCTGGCAGCGTTCCAGTTCTTCCCCTAAGTGTTCAAACAGCCATTGTTCCACGACGTCTTCACGGGCTGAATGATTATGAGAGCAGCGCCCACGCTGGAAATGCTGGTTGCAGCGGTAATAATAATAATCACTTGATTTATAACCAACTAATTTGTGCCCACATTCAGCACAAGTCAGAATGGAAGTGAAAATATACACCTTGCCAGATGGAGCAGAACGCACATTGCGTGTCAGAAGCGCTTGCACCCGGTCAAATTGCTGTCTGTTTATGATTGCCGGGCAGAATTGGTCATTGTATCTGCCGCCCCGGTCATACACGCCAGTGTACAGTTTTTCTTTCAGCATACGCCGAAATGTGGCGTCACACCAGTTCACGCCGTATGTTTCCCGGACATAACGGACAGTAGCCCGCTGGGAAACTGTGTTTTCAAAATAATTAAAAGCGTCCTGCACAATGGCTGCGTCTTCCGGTACGACTTCCAGCCGCTTTTCTTCATTCACACGAAAGCCGAACGGAGCAGAACCGGAAACAACGGTGCCGTGTGCAATTTTGCTGTCAAACACCACGTCTATTCTTTCACCGTCTATGTCGGCTTCATTCTGCGCAATGGACAGCTTCACATTGATATACAGACGCCCGTTTGCGGTTGTCGTGTCGTACTCTTCATCAGTGGTCTTCCAGTCGCAGTTGTGCGCCTGCAATATTTCCATAACTTTGTAATAATCAGCAACAGAACGAAACCAGCGGTCAAGGCGGGCGAAAAGCAAAATGTCCACTTCATCACGCTTCACGCTGTCCATCATGCGTTGAAATTCAGTTCTTTTGTGAATGTTCTTTCTGGCGGTCTTTGCGGCGTCAATATAAATTCCAACAATGACCCAGCCACGTTCCCTTGCGTATGCTTCCAGCCGTTCTTGCTGGGCTTCCAGTGACAAGCCTTTTATCTTTTGTTCTTCACCGGAAACCCTTATATATAGAGCAACCCGGACAAGCGCCGGGGCAATTTCCTTGTTTCTCATAATATCACCACAATTCTTGTCAATTTCCTTTTATTTCCCGTCATGCCGTGATAATATAATAAATGCAGACGGTATGTTGTATCTGGTATGATATATCTTTGCACCGCACCCGGAGTGTTCCCAGCACTGCGGGTGTTTTTATTGCCAATTTTTAACAGTAGTTGCAAACCTGCCAGACCTTTATAATTGAAAAGCGCCCAGCTTTTCCGATAAAAGAAAGGTCGTGGGAGATAATGAAAAAGAAATACATATATCATAGCAACCATAATATATTTGCTATTTATTACAGCAGCAACAACACAATGTATATCAATCTTAACTTCACAGGTACGACACAACTAATCATTAAAAAATAAAGCGGGACCGCTGGGCGTCCCTTTAGGGGAACTACCCAACGTCACTATTGCCGCCGTTATCAACTGGCGGGTATTGCTTTTCTAATTCTTCCGGTGTGTCCGGTACGTCGTCATACAACGGCTTTTCTTCCGGCACGTCTTCTGCGTCTGCAACGTCTATGTATTTTTCAATCATACGCCGCAGCGCTTCCCAGTCTGCTTCATCAAAAAGCGCAAACGTCTTGAAAATATTCTTTGCAAACTCATTCTGCCCGGTCATTACCCGGTCAATAAGTGCGCCGTATTCGGCTTCATTGCTGGCGTACATATCACCAGTGCCATTCAGCAGCCATTCTTCACTGATATTAAATTCACTACATATCAATTTATACAATGACAGCTTTTGTTCTGGTCTGGAAAGTCGGTTGTTTTCAATATTGTTGATAACATCACGATTTACGCCCAGACGTTCACCGAACGCAGCTTGCGACATTTTCAAAGTGTTCTTTCTCAATTCCTTTATACGTTCGTACACTTCCATAGAGTAGATACCCCCTTTCTTTTCTTACTGTGATTTCACTATACAACAACGCTTTGAGTAAGTCAACACAAAAATATAAAAATAATTGCAAATAAGAGTTGACATACTCAAAACAATGTTATATAGTGAGTACAGAAACACAAATAAAGCGTTTCAAAATGAGTTAAAAACTCAAAAAAGAAAAGAGGTGGCAGCAGTGTTGAAGTTCAGAAGCGACAACGAAATTGCAGGAATAGTTGTGGTGGACGAAAGCCCAACAGGGACAGAACCGAAAATGACACAGGAAGAAAAAGAAGACTTTGAAAGAAATGTGATTTTCGGAATTGCAGAACACCCGGAAAATGACGCAATAGAAATTTTCCCCATGCGTAGCCAAAAACTGACGCTGCACGGGGAAAAAGAAGTGAAAGCACTTGTTGAAGCGCTTAAAAACTATCTTCATGGGTAGCGTAACATTTGTATTTCTTCCCATGAGGGAAAGTTGACCAGTGGTTTTGATTTTTGAAGACTTGCGCAGCTTGCAAGATTTCTTCTTTGGTCAACTTGCGATAGGCGTAAATTTCAAGCGTGAAGTCACAAGGCTTGTTGTAGTAAACAGATTTCACGTTTGGAGTTTCCAACATATAAACACCCCCTTTGCTATGGATTGCCAGCCCTGCACTGGCTGACAATCCAATTATAGCAGAGGACCACAACACAGAAAAGGAGGAAGCAGACATGGCAGCAGTTGAAATGAAAGACAAGAAAAAAGAAATGATTGAGAAGACCGCACAGGAGTTCCAGAAGTTAAACGGTGACAATCAAATGTTCATTTTGGGTTATATGCTGGGTATTCAGCAGGAACGCCAGAGAACCACACCGCAGCCACAGACGGCATAGGAGGTGGCAGAAATGGAAGTGCAAGGAACATTCAATGCCCAGCGCTTCTTTGACACTTTGGCAATGATTATTTCACAGCGGGAGGGCGTAAAAGTCACCGTGACCGTGAAACAGCCGGAGCCGGAAGAGAAAAAGCAGCAGTCAGCATAAGCGCTGGGCACAAACCAAAGGTTTTTCAAAAGTCAAAATGTGAATAGTAGCGCAAAGCTATTCAAAATAAATCATACCAGATACAAGGAGGAAAAGCGCAAATGAAAGAATTTGTGAAGAAAAAAGCGGTCATTGTCAAAGACAGACTGGGACTGCCAAACTACATGACCATGTTTTACATGGAGCCGGGAACGTACAAAGAAGAGGACGTGCCGGAAATGTTCAAGATTAGAAATAAGATTGTCCCGGCAATCCTTATTTCACAGTATCACAACACCGTGATTGATACGTTGGACGGTGGCGTTGCAGTATCACTGCCATTCCAGCAGCCAAAGCACACAATCAACATGAATGACGCAGCCAAAGCCTGCGCAAGAAAGGGTGACGGCTGGCACCTTATGACAAATGCAGAATTTGTCTACTTACTGCACGAAGCGGAAGAACTGGGGCACACTATCGGCGGTAACACCAATTACGGAGCAAATGCAGACAACCCGGACGAAAAGGGCGTGAATTATGACAGGGGACGCACACTGACCGGACTTGACCCGCTTACATGGTCCCACGACGGAACCGCAGGCGGCGTGTTCGGACTTTGCGGCAATTTCTATGAATGGGTAACAGGCTTGCACCTGCACTACGGCGTTATTGAGTATACAAAGAACAATGACGCAGCAGTGGACGGCTACACGACAGAAGCCCCAGACTGGCAGGTTGCGACAGTAAACGGAAAGCCGCTGCGATTATATGGCAACGACGGCGTGACACTTTCAACCAAAGAAGACGTTGAAGTGGCATGGGACGGCTGCCATATTAAGGACTTACAGCTGGAAGAACTGGAAGAAATGCCGGAAATTGCGTACAAGCTGGGAATTGTACCGCATGACTGGAAGAACGAAACAGCCGGAATATGGGCAGACAATGAACTTGAAGAAGCCGTGCCTTTCCGGGGTTCGGGTTTCTTCGACACTTCCAGCGGTGGCGCTGGTGCGCTGAACTTGAGCCTCGCCCGTTCTAACGTCTACTACAGCGTTTCGTTCCGTTCCGCTTTGTTTTTGGAAAACTGGGAACTGGTAACTGATTTACTGAAAGCGAGTGCGGAAGCACACGCATAAAGAACAAGCGTTCTAATATTTGACCGATAAAAAGGCAACGCAAAAAGCCTTTGAAGATGTGCCGCAAACACAAAATCAAAGGCTTTTCAAAAGTCAATATGTTAATAATTCAATACATGTTTATTATACCATATTGGCGGTTACAAGTCAAACATTTTAGGGCTGGAAAGTCCTTGAAAATAGCGGGTTTTGTCCCTGCTAAACGGGCTTGTATGGGGTATTAACATTCCTACGAAATATATAAATTTATATATATGCTGGTATGGAGATAATAAGCAGGATTGATGGGGGATAGGCACCACCACTTCTGGTATACCCTTATACGCTAAAAAGGTATCAGACAGAAAAGGAAGTGCAGTGGTGTTTATCAGAGAGAAGAAGACAGACTGTGCCAATTATAGAGAAGTGGACATAATACCACGAACAGAAGCAGCAGAGCAGGCAACCAGAGGGGAGAGGGGCAGAAAGAGAAAAAGCAACGCCCCAAAGCAAAAAGACCTTAACGACAAGAACGCCAAACGCTATCTGGTACAGTTAGGCAATGGCAATTTCAGCATAGGGGACCTGCACACGTCCTGCACATACAGTGAAGAGAACCTGCCGGGCACAGTAGAAGAAGCAGAAAAGATAGTGACAAATTACCTGCGCCGCATAGCGTACCGCAGAAACAAACTGGGACTTGAACCACTTAAATACATACTGGTAACAGAATACAAGTACACAAAGGACGGTCAAAGCATTAAGCGTATACACCACCATATCATTATGAATGGTGGACTTGACCGTGACGACGTGGAAATGATGTGGACAAAAGACCGTATCAACTGGAAGAAGACCAGTGACCCGGAATACAGAGCAAGTATAAAGCAGCTGGGCTGGGTAAATGCAGACCGCCTGCAAATGAATGAAAACGGCATAGAGGGTCTTTGCAAATATATTGTCAAGGACCCGCAGGGAAAGAAACGCTATTCCAGCAGCAGGAACCTTGACCGCCCAGAAGTAACCAGAGAGGACGGCGGGGAGAAGCAGCAGCGTGACCAAAACCACTGGAAGTATAGCCGAAATCTGACAGCACCGGAAGAAAAGTGCAATGATTTTAAATACAGCAAACGCAAAGTGGAACAGCTGGCAAAGTCACCAGATGGAGGGCTGGAAGAGTTCAGAAAGATATACAGCAATTACAACATTGTATCTTGCGAACCCGTCTACTATGAGCAGACAGGGTGGCATATCTACTTGAAAATGTGGAAAAAGGAAAAGCCAAAAGGCAGAACAGGAGGAAAGAAGCGTGAGAGGAAGAACACCGCAGATACGCCGCATATTAAGGCGAAAGAGGATAAAAAGGGCAATTAAGGCATACGGCAATTACATTGCAGCAGGACTGCTGGCAGTGGTTGTGATTGTGTTTACAGTAGGGGCAGCAGTAAAGCCAGCTGCAAACAGCCTGCCGGAAAATACCAAAGAACCGGAACCGACACCGCCGACCACGGAAGCAGTGCAGCAGGAGCCGTACCCGTTCAACCTTATGTCCCTTGACTGGTCCGGTGAGGAATTAGAGGGCTGGACAAGATATGAAGTGCCGGAGGACTACGCAGACCACGGCGGGTACTTCCCGGAATGTATGCAGCAATTCACATACATAATTTGCAAGCAGAACGGCGTTGACTATGCACTGGTACTGGCAATCATTGAAACAGAAAGCGGGTACAGATGGGACGCAACCAGCAGTGAGGGTTCAACCGGATATATGCAGGTATTGGCAAAATGGCATGAAGAACGTATGCACAGACTGAATGTGGACAATGTGGAAAACCCTTATTTTAACATCATGGTTGGTGTAGATTATCTGGCAGAATTGCAAGAGAGGTTCGACACGGAAGCAGAAGTGTTGACGGCTTACAACTACGGCGTGACGGGTGCATATCAGCACGTATGGAATAAAGGTTTGACAGAAACGGAGTATTCACGGGAAGTGCTGGAAGCAAAGCAGAGAATTGAAAAGAAGCTGGGAGGTGCAGGCAATGGGAAATGATGTGCGACTGGGTGACATTCTGGACAAGCTGACGCCCAGTGACAGACTGGTGATATACAACGCAGCCAGACAGGTTGTTTACCGTGGATTTGCCGCAAATGCAATGCACAGCGGATTAAATGAGCAGCGACGCATAAAGAAAATGGGGCTGGGCATGGAAACATACAGAGCCACAGAAAAGATATGGGACTGGGAAAAGACAGATAAGCTGCCGGAGCAGATACCAGTTGAACAGTTCAGCAAATACCGGGTGGAAGACCTGCAACACATTCTGTATATCAGAATTGAACTGAAAAGCGAATTTGAACAGTAAGGGCAGGTGAAAAGAGTTGAAAAAGCAATGGGAAACGCCAGAACTGGAAGAAATGCCAGTGGTCATATTATCACTGCACCAGAAATGGTGGCAGAAGATGGCAGCAGGTGAAAAGGTTCTGGAACTGCGGAAGACAAAACCGCAATGCAAAGCACCGTTCCGGGTACTGGTATACGTGACAGGCGGTGCCGGGGTGCTGGGTGAATTTATTTGCCCGGAGGTTTTGGAAATCAAGAACTTTGAAGAAGCAGAGAAGAAAAGCAAGGTTCCTGCACATGACATTCACAATTATGCAGCAGGGAGCAGAAACAAGGTGTATGGCTGGGAAGTTTCCACGGTCAGAGAGTATGAAAAGCCACTGACGCTTGAAACACTGGGAATAAAACGGGCGCCGCAGTCGTGGCAGTATGTGAGGTAAAAGACATGGACCAGATACAACGTGACAAGATAGCTGCAAAGCTAAAGAAAATAAAAGCCCTTGCAGAACGTGGCGTGGGCGGTGAAAAAGAAACCGCAATGCGAATGTATGAGGACTTAAAAGCCAGATACGAACTGGAAGACGAAGAAATAATGCTGGACGCAGTGACACTTCACTGGTTCGGATATGCAGACGAATTGGAAGAAAGGGTGCTGCGCTGGATTTTCTACAAGGTGACGGGTGACGCAAGTTACCACATATACACTGGAAAATACAGCCGCAGGAAGAAGCGTGGTTGTGACTGCACAGAGATTGAAGCGGCAGAAATAACACTGCTTTACAATTTCTACAAAGAGGAATTGAAAAGAGAACTGGAAGCGTTCTTGGTGGCGTTTAGGTGCGGCAACGACCTATACCCAGACGAAACGGCACGCTGCTATAAAGAAAACGACGTAGAAGCGCCGGAGAGGACAGACGAAGAAAAGCGAATGTTGAAAAAGGCTGCGTGGTATTCAAATTTTATGGACAAGAGAAAACCGCCAACGGCACTGATAGGAGAACCGGAGGAAGAAGACTGATGGAAGATAGACAGAAAATTATTGAAAAGCTGGTGAAAATAAAAGCACTGGCAGAACGTGGCATAGGCGGGGAGCAGCAGACAGCACAGGTGATGTATACCACGTTGAAAGAGAAATACAAAGTCACAGACGCAGAGATTGAAAAGGCGGCAGAAGTCCCGGTGGATATTTCAGAAATTGACTTGAAGAAATTCTGGGGCATAGCTTTTCAACTGGCAACAGTTGCAAAGACATTACAGGAGGAAACAGACATTTGCACTGCCTGCCCGTACACATACATGGACGAACAATGCACGGGTTGTGGTACATACTGGAATATGCGGGACTTACGGCTGGATTTTGAAGCAATACAGCAAAGATTGATAAAGGCGGCAACGGAGGGATAAAGCATGGCAGCAAGGAAAGCAAGAAAACCAAAGCACCAGAAAAGCGAATACCCAACATTGCCGGGACAACTGGGGTATCTTAACAGCTATTATTGCCCGGTATGCGGAAAGCATTTGTTTTCAGCATACGACAAGGACATGAAGAAAGACCGGGAAGACGGTTATTACTTCCATGTGTCAAATGACTTCAACTATTGCAGCAAATGCGGGCAGTTGCTTGACCTTGACGAATGGAAGAGAAAAGAAGAACCGCCGGAAGCGGCAGAAGAATTGAAATTTGATGATTAAGAGGTGCAGGCATGGCAGAGGGAAGAAAAGCAATATCAAAGGCAATGCGGCAGCAGGTGTATGACAGCTTGAACGGTCACTGCGGGTATTGCGGTTGCAAAATCACAATCAAAGAAATGCAGGTTGACCACATAGAAGCCGTGTACTTGCACGAAAAGGAACTGAAAGCCGGGAAAGCACAAGAGATAAACAGCATTGAAAATTATATGCCAGCGTGCCGGGCGTGCAATTTCTATAAATCGACAATGAGCGTTGAGAAATTCAGAAAGCAGCTGGAAACATTACCGGAACGGCTGGAAAAAGTATTCATATACAGACTGGCGAAAAAGTACGGAATTGTGAAAGAAAATTGCGGAAAAGTAAAGTTTTACTTTGAGAATATAAAGACAGGAGGTGAAAACGAAGCAAATGAGTAGAGCATATTACAGAAAGCGCAGTGAAGCCACAGAGCAGGAAAGAGTTATAAACTGGGCGACGTTCTACGCAAAGGACTTCCCAGAACTGGACTTGCTGCACCATATCCCAAACGGCGGCAGCAGGAACCAGCTTGAAGCGGCAAACCTTAAACGACAGGGAGTAAAAGCAGGCGTGCCGGATTTATGCTTGCCAGTAGCCAAAAACGGAAAACACGGGCTTTATGTTGAAATGAAGTGGGGAAAGAACAAAACAACAGACAAGCAGGACTGGTGGCTGGAACAGCTGCGGCAGCAGGGCTATGAAACAGCGGTTTGCTGGACGGCAGAAGAAGCAATGGACACAATAGCGGGTTATCTGGGAGTTATAGAGCAGACAGGAAGAAAGGTGGAAGAGTAAATGGGAGCAATGGACCACACATTGAAACAGACAGTGCCATATTACAGCACCATGAAGCGTGCAGGGGTGTTCAGACAGCCACAGAAGCCACAGAAGCGGCAGAAGAGAACGACGCTGACGGAATACAGCCAGAACGGGCAGAAAGCCATATTAAAACCACACGTCACAGTCAATCAAGCCGCAAAGAAACTGTATGACTATGAACAAACCGGATTGTCACCACATGAGGTTGCAAACCTTGTTGAGCAGGTGCAGAACTTGACAAGGCGTGTGAAGAAATACGAAAGCTGGGAAGAATGAACGACGTTGACCGCTGCTTGATATGCGGTGAGATTATCCCGGAGGGTTCGCAGGTCTGCACCGCCTGCCGCAATAAATACGACATTGTGACCGGGGAAACAGAGGAAATGGCACAAGAACTGCGGGACGTAGCAGACGTGCTGAAAATCACAGAGGGCACAGACACAAACATTAGAAAGTCAATGGAAAGCATACTGCGGATAGCAGACAGACTGGAAAGGACAAGCAATGGCAAGAAAAGAAGATAAACAGCCACAGTATTTGCCGTTAATCGTAAAAGCAAAGTTACATACTGGCGGCAGGGACTATGAGAAAATCAAAGAGGAATTAAAGGGGCAGGGCTTCACCTGCAAGCAAATGAAAGGCATGGTGCGTGAGGGTAACTACTTTGACGGAATAGTGCTGTATTTATCAAAGTGGAACTGGGACAACCACGAAAGCTGGCACCTTTACAACTGGGACGACAAGGACGACAAAGAAGTTATGCTGGGCATATATGAAGCCGAACAGTACCACCCACAGGCACCGTATAGATACAGAGATAATTTTGAGAAGTTCCAGAAAGACTGGACAAGTGGTGAGTATGACCCCGGTATGACATTCACTTTCAAAGACAGTGAAGTTGAAGTGCTGGAAGTCCTGCAAGAAGAGGTTGACAACATAGACCATGAAGCAGTCAAAAAGCAGGTTGCAGCAGCGGAAGACGCAAAGTTTCAGAAGCACAGGAAGCAGCGCCAAAGAAGAAAACAGAGCGCCAGCAAGGGCAGCAGATACCAGCGCAAATACTTTTAGGAGGAATAAAGATGGCGAAAATATCAAAAAAGACAATGGAAAATCTGGAAGACATTTTGAACCGTGGTTGCGATTACGCAGCAACACAAGAAGTGGTAACAGAGATTGCAAACGAAGCGCTGAAAGAAAGCGGTTGCGAGTTATGCCAGTGTGACGACGCAATGGTTGTTGACTGGGACGGTGACGAGGTTTGCAATGTAGAAGAATTTGCAAATATTTTCTGGGACAAGGCAGTTGAAAAAATTTTGAACGTGTTAGCTACGGAGGAATAAAGATGGCGAAAAAGAAGCGGAAGTATTACAGCGGGAAAGAATTACTATACCGCCGACAGCTGAAACGGCAGCAGGCAGAGGAAAAAGAAAAGACAAATAATATCAGAGTACGCCAGCTGCACCAGATAAACGCAAGCAGCCGGGCTATTGGCTGGGCAAAACAGAAAATGAGGGAGGGCAAGAACAATGATTGCATTTCTGATTGAGGTTGTAAAAGCGCTGGCAACATTCTTTGCGGTCTGCGTAGGGCTGGGCATTTTATATCTGGTATTTGTAGTGGTCAGAGAAGTTGGCTGGGAGGTAAGAAGACAGAACAGAGAGAAACACGAACAGGAGGACAAAGAGGAATGAAAGCAGAATTTTTCAAGGCAGTGTGTCCGTTAGAGATTGGGGACACAGTAGCAATCAAGACAACAAAGGACGGAGAAACAAAAGAAGCACTTTATTTGCCGCAGGGTTGCACAGTGATTACAACGGCAGCAGTTGCGCTGCATAAGGTCACAGACATTGCAACACTTCACTATCTGAAAAAAGGTGAAACACAGTTCTTGTATGAATTGGACGCCTGCGGGAAGTATGAACCATTGACCGTGAAAGTTCCGGTCAGAGAATTTGCAGAAGAACTGAAACGCCGGGGCAGATAATAACAAATACTTACGGAAGTATACAAAATATACAAATATACTTCCGTAAGATTGTATAAAATGTCAATAGATTTTATACTTCCGTAAGTATATAATAAAGACAGTTAAAGAAGTAAAGCAAACGGAGGTATAAACAATGACAAAGCAGAAATTAAAAGAAGCATACACAAACTGGAATAAAGAAATCACAAAGCTGGACAACAGAAAAACAGAAATTTTCCACAAATTGCAGGAAATGTGCGAAGAGAAAGGCGACGGGCACCGTTGGTGCTGCATGGAAAAACTGGTGGAAGAATTAGCAAAGAAAGGTCATATCTACCAAGCAATGCAACTTGTAAATGAATATTACCAGATATGCGGGCAGGAAGAAGCATTGAGAAATCTTGCAATCGCAACAAATAATTTTGAAATATAGGGAGGTATAAGCATGAATAAATATGTTGAAAAAGTAGAGCAATACAAAGAAAAAGTGCTGAAACCCGCGCTTGAAAAATTAAAGGCTGAACACGAAGAAGCAGAAGACTCTTACCGTGATACTGGTTATGACAGATATTACAAGAAAATGCAGAAGTGCGAAAGTCAGATTGAAGAGATAGAACAATATTTGAAAGCAGGAACAATGGAGGTAAGAGAGGTTACAGCAAGCGAATATAAAGAATTGCTGGAATTAAGACAAAAAATGAAAAGCATAAAAAACAAAGTATTTTATCTTTCAAAAGAACTGCCAATGTGTGCAGATTTAATGAACCTGCAAGACGTTTTGAGGGACTATTAACAAACGGGCGGCAGTACCCCAGCTGGTAGAGGGACGGGCACGGTGAAATAGAACGGCAGCAGCCGTTGTCAGTCCGTGTCTATGATGTCGCTGGTTCAAATCCAGCCTGCCGCATTACTGGGAAAGTAACTATAAATTCATACCAGATACAAGGAGGAATACCACATGAAAGTATTATCAATTATCAATCTTAAAGGGGGAGTGGCAAAGACCATTTCCAGCGTAAACATGGCACATATTCTGGCAGCAGTAAAAGGCTTCAAAGTCCTGCTGATTGACAATGACAAGCAGGGCAACGCAAGCAAGATTATGAACCGCCACAGCTATGACCATAAGGGCACAGCAGAGGTAATGACACAGCGGGGCATTGACCCGGCAGAGGTTATCCAGCACACGGACTTTGAGGGCTTAGACATTATCACAGCGAACATGAATTTGCTTACAGCCAACCTTGAAGTCATGCTGGACCAGTCAAGACAGCAACAGACACGCTTCAAAAAGTTTCTGGACGGTTTACAGAATGAATATGACTACTGCATTATTGACAACGCCCCAGACATTAACATTTCAACAATAAATGCGCTGGTAGCTTCACAAGACGTCATGGTGCCTATAACCATTGATGATTTTGCAATAGACGGTCTGGCAGAACTGAAAGAACAGATTGACAACACCCGCGAGGACTTGAACCCACAGTTGCGCTTCTGCGGTTGTTTTGTGACACAGTACGACAGAACCAATGAAGCAGACACGCAGGGTGAAGAGTTCTTGAAGACGCTTGAATATCCGGTATTCAATACACATATCAGAAAGACACCAAAAATGAAACCCAGCACATTTGCAAGATTGCCAATCATTCTGTATTCCCCACGCTGCGGCGCAACGGCTGACTATAAAGCGTTAGTGGAAGAATGGTTGAAAATGTGACCAATTCGGACACGTTAGGAGGATAAGAACATGGCAGGAACAGCAAAAAAATTCAATCTAACAGAGTTATTAAACCAGCGGTCAAAGGAAGCTGGGGAGCAGCAGAAAACAGAACAGCAGCAGGCGGCAGCAGGCGCAGAGGTTGTCACGTCCGAAGAGGGCGTGAGCAGCACTGCTGATATTTACGACCTTATACCGTCAAAGGGCAATTTTTACAGCGTGGAAGACGTGCAGGACTTGAAACAGTCCATTGAACTTCTGGGAGTGCTGCAACCACTTCTGGTGACTGATGAAGAGGAAGACGGCAAGCGCCGTATCATTGCGGGGCACAGAAGACGGCTGGCGGTCATGCAGCTGGTGGACGAGGGAAAAGAGCGTTTCAGACGGGTTCCAATCCTAATCAAGCCGAAGAAAAACGCAATTCTGGACAGACTGGCACTGATTATGGCAAATCGTTTTCGTGAGAAGACAGACTGGGAACGCATGACAGAAGCACTGGAAACAGAAAAACTGGTACTGGAATTAAAAGAAAGCATGAACATTCCGGGCAGAACCCGTGATTTACTGGCAGAGATTATAGAAACGTCCCCGGCGCAGGTTGGAAGATACAAGGCAATCTATAACAATATCATTCCAGAGTTAATGGCAGAGTTTAAGGCAAACAGAATTGTTGTATCTGTCATTTATGAAGCGTCCGGGCTGCCGGAAGATTACCAGAAGCAGGCAGCAGAGGTATTCCGGGAAAATGAAGTGCTGACGTTATCAGACATTAAGCAGTTGAAGAAGAACTGGGAAGCGTCGCAGCAGATACCGGGACAGATGGACATTAGCCAGATAGAAGAGAAGCAGGAAGCCGCAGGAGCGACAGAAAGTGACACGGGCAATGAAACAACCGGGCAGCAGGAAGAAACAGCCACAGAGAGAGCAGAAGAAGCCACAGAGGGAACAGAGGGCGCAACCGGGCAGCAGTCAGAATATGTTGACCCACAGCCGGAGCAGATAACGTCACTTTGTTACAGCTGCACACACTATGAGGACTGCCACGACAAGACAGCAACCGTGACCAGCTGCAATGCTTATGAGAACCGCAGAGAAGCCCAGAAGACGGACGAAGAGAGATACAACGAAGAGCAGGCAGCTATTGACCGGGAAACACAAAAGAAACTGCGTGAAATGCAGCAGGAAGAGAAAATGCAGCACTTGCCGTCTGATGATAGAAAAGAAAAGACAATCAGAGTATCACCGGAGAAAATGAAAGCCGTTGCGGTTGACTGCACAAGACCATACATGATTTTGAAAAATGATGATTACAGAGAGGGCGACACAGTAAAGCTGATTGAGTTTGCAGACGGCAGAGCAACCGGAAACACGGCAGACATGAAAATTATCTGCATGGACGACGACACGACCAGCAGCGCACTTGAAGACGGCTATTGCGTTATAGCCTTAAAGTAAGGAGGAAGACAGCATGGAGCAGAAAGCAACAACAGTTGACAAACAGAAGTTTTACAGCTGGATAACAGACGCACTGTACCCGCATAAGGTAATGACGGCTTATGAGGTATCAGAAGTGCTTGCAGCAAAGAAATACATACCGCTTGCCACACGGCAGGCGGTGCAACCCAGAATGACAGAGTTAAAAGAAAAAGGCGTGCTGAACACCTGCGGCAAAAAGTTTGATGAACGCACAAAGAAGTGGGTCACAGCATACACGCTGGCATAGAAAGCAGGTGGAAGCGTGAAAGGGCAGCTGAATTTGTTTGAACCGGAGTTCATAAAGGACATTGACTGCACTATTGACACGCCAGTGACCAGAGGGAACAAAAACAAGCCAATATACGGAACAGGAAAACGCATAAAACCCAGAGTGCCGGGCAGAAGAGAAACAAAGCACATGGAAGAAATATATCTTGAAGAATTGCTGCCGCTGGAAGAATACGACTTGATTGTTGTTTTAATATCTGGCGGCAAAGACAGCATAGCAACATACTTCAAATTGCGTGAACTGGGAGTGCCTAAAAGCAAGATTGAGTTCTGGCACCATGATATAGACGGAGGGAACCCGGAACGCCACATGGACTGGCGCTGCACACAAAGCTACATGAAAGCGCTTGCGGACGCAGAGGGAATACCGCTGCGGCTATCATGGAGAAAAGGCGGCTTCTTTGGTGAATTATACAGAATAGGAGCCAGCAAGCCTATTGAATGGGTAGACCCGGAAACCGGGGAAATAATGAGCGCAAGGGAAACACCACAGCAGGCAGCGTGCAGGAAGATTGAAGAAAGCAACGTAGAGAACAAAGAAGAACTGCTGAAAGAATACGGCTGCCGCATGAAGTTTCCTGCAAAGTCTGGAAATTTAATGACAAGATGGTGCAGCCCTTATTTGAAGATAGACGTTGCAGCAACAGTCCTGCGAAATCTGGAAGAGGTGAAAGAAAATTCAAAAGTTTTAATATGCAGCGGGGAACGTAGAGGGGAAAGCACCGGGCGTTCAAAATACAACGAAATGGAAATATATTTCAGAGCCAATGCAGAAAAGAAACTGAAAAGAATAGTTCACCAGTGGCGCCCGGTCATTGATTATTCAGAAAAAGACGTGTGGGAAGTGATGAAAAGAAACAAAGTGAACCCGCACCCGTGTTACCGGGCGGGCTGGAATCGTTGTAGCTGTGCAGGGTGCATATTTTCAACACCGGAACTGTTTGCAGGGTTCAAAGAGTTATACCCACAGGAATTTGAAGAAATGAAATATGATGAAAAGGCGCTGGGCTTCACTCTGGACAACAAATGCGACCTTGAAACGTACATTGAGGGAGCAAAGCCGTGTTTATACAAGGGCGACAAAGAAGCAATACATAGTCTGATAACAGGGATATTCACAGAAAGTCAAATATTTATTGACGGTCAATGGAAATACCCAGCAGGAGCGTTCCACGGCGCAGAGGGTGGACCGTGTTAGAAATTAGGAGGTGCGAAAATGCCAATAAACATGACAGATTACAGAATGATTATCAACGAAAGGGTATACAACGTATTGCAAATTATAGTTGATTTTGCAGGACCGTTAGAAGAGGGGAAACCACCAAAGCCGAAGTTTATTGACGCAGTATACATTGACGAAGACGGAACAATAAAAACCATACGTGATGAAGCGTGGTGCTTTCAGTTTGTGAGAAGAAACGGAGGTGCAGCAGATGGAAAGACCAATAATAATGCTTAATACAGACAATATGCCCGTGTTTTGCCGAAACCAGTGCGCAAATACAAAATGCGCAAAGCACATTTCAAAAGCCTATGAGTGCGGCGGTTCATGTTCAATGCGGCTATTGAGAGGGGAACCAGAGTGCGCAGGCTACATATCACGGAGGAAGCGCAAATGAAAGAAAATGTTTGCGTAGACTGCAAATATTATGAAAGCTGCGGAAAGCCGGAAAGATACATGAAGTGCATGGGGTACGAAGAGAAAGAACGGCAGCAGGCAGCAGGAGAAAACGCAGTTGACGTGCAAGACGGATAGCAGCCGAGAAAACCGACAAAAACAAGGAATGGAGGAAAAACAAATGGCGCAGGCAATGGAAAAAGGCAGGGTTATTGAATTGCTGGAATATTACAAAGACATAGACGGGGAGGTGAGTATATACAGAAAGATTATAAGTGACTTAACGGACCAATACTACAATCCCATTGGCGCTATACAATGCGACGGTCTACCAAAAGGAAAAAATAATATATCACGACAAACAGAAAATATGGCGCTTAATATTCCAGATTATGTCAGCGGCGAAATCAGAGAGTATGAAGCAAAGGTGCAGCAGTTGCAAGCATTAAAGGCGCAGATTTTGCAGGAAGTTTCAAGGCTGAAACTGAAAGAAAAGCGCATTATTTTTGATTTTTACATGCACAACCTCAAATGGGAACAAGTAGCGGTACGCAATTCATACAGTGAAAGACAGTGTAAGAATATCAGAGATACAGCACTTGAAACACTTTCACAGAGGTTTGAAAAGAACCAGATTATTTCACAATTTCAGAGGATTGCATAAGCAATCATTGCCCGCCATTGCCTGCGTTTTACTGGTATAATTTAAGCCAGTGAAGCAGGCTTTAAGCCGTTATATTTGCACGTTGGCAATAGTGGGCTTTGGTAATTTTTTGAATTTACAAAGCCCATAATTTTTTATACTTCCGTAAACTGGAAGAGTTGGAAAGAATGAAAACGAACGAAAAGAGGTGAGAAGATGGGAAGACCACGGAACCCGGAACGGGACAAGTCAATGCAACGCTATCTGGACGCAGACGGCAAGATTGAAACAGCGGAACTGGCGAAGCTGGCAGGAATGCCAGAAGTGCGGATAAGAAAATGGAAGTCAGAAGACAGCTGGGACGAAGCGCTGAAAAATAAGCCGAAAAAAAGAGGGGGTCAAAAAGGCAACAAAAATGCTGCCGGAAAAACCCCAGCAAAAAAGGGCAATAAAAACGCCGTAACACATGGGGCATTTGCGCAGGCGGGATATGAAGACATAGACCCGGAGCAGGCGGCAGCCATACAGAACATGGGCACACCGTCCGCAATGTCACAAATGATGGAGGAATTGCAGGCGCTATATCTGCGCAAAGCCTATCTGGAAAGCCTATTGAAAGAGTATGAAAGTCCAGAAGCGGGCGGCTTTTACACAGATAAAATAGTACACATGATTGTACCAAAGAGCATGGAGGAAAGACAGCAGGAAGAGGACTGCGGCATGGAACACCAGCAGTGCGCAGACCCAGAGGGAAGCAAGACAGAAACATATAAAACAGCCATGAAGTCTGTCATTAAGTCCAGCCCATTTGAACGGGCAATGAAAGTGGAAGCCGAACTAAACAAGCTGCACGGGCGTATCATCAAGCAGCTGGATAGTATCAAGGCGTATGAGTTGGAGGACAGACGATTGCAGCTTGCAGAGAAGCAACTTGAATTGAATAAACAGAAGCTAACGGGCGAATTTGAGATTGACCCGGACGGAAGCACCGAAAACGACGAAATCACAGACGTTGTGGACGACGTTTAATAGGTTCTTCTGGCGGTCTGAAAGCACTGCGGGTACGGCGACGCCCAAAACCTGCCCAGATATAATTTTGAAAATTTCATTTCCGCTTCCGACCCGGTAAAAAATAAAGGGGTAGGGGCTAAAAAAAGAAAAAATGTGACCAATTCGGACACAAAAGAAAGGGGGTGCGGTTTTTGAAAGCGTACACTTCAAAGGCGGTTGCCGCTTGGCTGGATATTTCAGAACGCAGAGTGCGCCAGCTGCGTGACGAAAAGGTTATAACGGAAATCAGACCGGGGCTGTACGACTTGAAGACCGTAAACCACCAGTACATAAATTATTTGCGCAAAAACAACCCGGAAAGTGAAAGCGCAATAGATTACAACGCAGAACGTGCAAAGCTGGTCAGAGCAAAAAGAGAAGCACAAGAACTGGAATTGCAGCTGCGCAGAAATGAGGTACACACCACAGAGGACGTGGAACAGGTAATGACAGACACACTTGTTAGGTTCAAAACAAGGCTTATGGCTATACCTGCAAAGTTAAGCCCCATTCTATCAAAGAAAAAGGACCAGACAGAAATATTTAAGCTGCTGAAAAGCGCCATTGATGAAGTATTGGAAGAACTTTCAGACTTCCAGACAGTGTTTGGGTACGGTGTAGACAATGAAGAAAAACACAGTTGATATGTTCACACGGATTTTCAAAGTGCTGCAACCGCCACCAGAAATGACACTTTCACAGTGGGCAGACAAGTTCCGCAGACTGTCTGCCGGGTCTTCCGCAGAGCCGGGACGCTGGAAGACGGCAAAGGCACCGTATCAAAAAGAGATTATGGACGCCATAACAGATATTACAATAAAAAAAGTTGTGATTATGTCGGCAGCACAGGTGGGAAAGACAGACGCAATGGTGCTGAACCCTATTGGATATTATGTGCATTATGACCCGTCACCGATTATGGTTATACAGCCGACAATAGACATGGCAGAGAAGTTTTCAAAAGAAAAGCTGTCACCTATGCTGCGTGATACGCCCGTACTTGCGGACCGTATCAACGAAAAGAGCCGCAACAGCGGTAATACAATCATGCAAAAGATATTTCCGGGCGGCTTTATAACGATTGCAGGAGCGAACAGCCCAACAGGACTGCGAAGCCACACAATCAGAATATTGCTTGCGGACGAAATAGACGCATACCCAGCCAGCGCAGGAAAAGAGGGCGACCCGCTTTTGCTGGCTTCAAAGCGTCAGACTACGTTCTGGAATAAAAAGCAGGTGGACATTTCCACACCGACGGTCAAAGGGGCTTCCAGAATAGAAGTGGAGTACGAAAACAGCAGCCGGGGAGAATGGAACGCACCGTGCCCGTGCTGCGGAGAACTGCAACCGCTGGTCTGGTCAAATGTTGTATTTGACAAAAACGACCTGTCAGAAATCAGATATGCTTGCAGCAAGTGTGGCGTCATATCCAGTGAAGCAGAATGGAAAGAACACTTTATTGACGGAACCTTTGTGCATGAAGACCCAGACAACCCCGTGCGTGGGTTCCACTTGAACACGCTTGCTTCCACATTGACCACATGGCAAGAAGTTGTTGAAAAGTTTCTGACGGCAAATGACCAGATGAAAAAAGGCAATGTGGAACTGATGAAAGTATGGACCAATACTGAAATGGGGCAAACGTGGGAAGAAGACGGGGAAACCATAGAGGACGACGAACTGATGAAACGCCGGGAGAAATACAAGTGCGAAGTACCAGAAGAAGTGCTGTACTTGACAGCTGGCGTAGATACGCAGGACGACAGATTTGAAATTGAAGTTGTGGGCTGGGGTCCAGAATATGAAAGCTGGGGCATTAGGTATGCGGCAATATACGGCGACAATTCAGATATTAACAATCAAGTGTGGCAAGACCTTGACACATTCTTACTACAAACCTTTGAAAAGCCGGACGGAACGAAAATGAAACTGTCATGTGTCTGCATTGATAGTGGAGGACACAGAACCAATCAAGTATATAAATTCTGCAAAGCCCGGTTCAATCGCAGGGTATTTGCAATCAAAGGTTCAAACGATAGCGCCGCAGCATATATCCAGAAGCCGTCAAAAAGCAACCGTGAGGGCGCATACCTTTTTACACTGGGAGTTGATACCGGAAAAAGCCTGCTTATGGACAGACTAAAGCTGGAGGAAGAGGGACCCGGCTTTTGCCATTTTCCGAAAGAAGAGGGCAAGGGATATGACGAAAAGTATTTCAAGGGCTTAACGTCAGAAAAAAAGGTAATGCGTTACAAGATGGGCAGACCATATTTTGCGTGGGAACTGAAAGACAAAGGCGAACACAAACGAAATGAAGCGCTGGACTGCCGGAACTATGCAACGGCAGCTATTGAAATTATCAATGTACCATTGAAGAAACCGGACAAAAAGAAAGAAGCCACGGCAGCAAAGAAAATTGTAAAACGTGGCAGAAGAAGAAGTGGAGGAATTTTATAAATGGCAGGAATTACACTGGAAACAGCAAAAAGACACCTTGACGCATGGCTGGAAGCGGAACTGGCGGTGACAAACGCCCAGTCCTACACAATAGGCAGCAGAACAATGACGAAAGCAAATCTGACCGAAATTAGGAAGTCTATTGAATATTGGCAAGGGAAAGTCACTGCGCTTGAAAATGCGGCAAAATACGGCGGCAGGAACCGTGCAAAACGATTTGTGCCACGGGATTTATAAAAGATTGCCCGTGATTGCCCGTTTTTAGGGTTTATTTCCCCCCATTGCCCGCAAAAATGGGGTAATATTGTAGCGTGAATAAGTGAGAAAAGACGAAAAGCACCCGTGAAAAGGTGCTTTTTTCATGTAATAAAGGAGGTGAAAGCGTGGGAATTGCAGCAGGAATTGATAAGGTAATAGCAGCCATTGCACCGCAAGTGGCACTGAAAAGAACGGTTGCAAGGCAGAAAATGCAGATTTTAGACAGTGGCTATGGCAATTATGGCGCCAGCGTCACAAAAAAATCACTTGCAGGCTGGCTTCATGCAGGCGGCAGCAGTCGTGAGGACATAGAAGACAACGTATCTGTATTGCGGCAGCGTACCCGTGATTTGTATATGGGCGTGCCACTGGCAAATGGAGCAGTCAAGACCATGCGCACCAATGTTGTTGGACGTGGGTTACGGTTGAAGTCAACCATTGACGCAGAAACGCTGGGAATTTCACCAGAAGAACGCCGGAACCTTGAAAAGAAGATTGAAAAAGAATGGTCTATCTGGGCTGAAAGCAACGATTGCGATATGTCAAGGATAGATAACTTTTATGAGTTGCAGCAGTTGGCTTTTATGAACTGGCTTATTTCTGGGGATTGTCTGGCAGTATTGCCAATTAAGCCACGAATAAACCAGCCATATGACCTGCGTGTGCAGCTGATAGAAGCGGACAGGCTTTGCAGTCCGGACAACTGCGACACAATAGACAACCAGATTGTCGGAGGTGTGGAGGTTGACAAGTCCGGGGAAGTGATAGCGTATCACATAGCGAACCACCACCCGTTGTCATACGCATACAATGACATAAGCTGGCAGAGGGTTGAAGCATACGGACAAAAGACCGGAAGAAGAAACGTGCTTCACATGATGAACCGAGAAAGAATAGAACAGCGCAGAGGCGTTCCGTTCCTTGCACCAGTCATTGAAAGTTTGAAACAGCTTGGAAGATACACGGACGCAGAGCTTGTGGCGGCGGTTGTGTCCGGTATGTTTACTATTTTTATTGAAAAGGCAGACGCAAGCGCAGAAGACGCCATAGGAAGTATGCTGCCGGAAGAAGTGCAGGTGGACGCAGAAGACGAAAGCACCATTGAACTTGCGCCGGGTGCTGTTATCGACTTAAACGAGGGAGAAAAAGCACACGACACAAACCCCGGAAGACCGAACGCAAATTTTGGCAGCTTTGTGGAAGCAATATGCCAGCAGATAGGCGCAGCACTTGAAATTCCGTATGAATTGCTTGTGAAGCGTTTTAATTCCAGCTATACAGCCAGCAAAGGCGCACTGGAAGAAGCATGGAAAATGTTTAATATGTACCGTGGCTGGCTATCAACGGACTTTTGCCAGCCAGTGTATGAAGAATGGCTGACGGAAGCGGTAGCGAAAGGGCGTATCAAAGCACCGGGCTTCTTTACAGACCCAGCAATTAGAAAAGCGTATTGTGGGGCAAAGTGGAACGGACCTGCAAAAGGTATGCTTGACCCAACAAAAGAGGTTACAGCAGCGAAAGAGAGAGTGTCAAACGGCTTTAGCACCAGAAGTGATGAAGCAATGCAAATGACAGGAAGCAACTTTTATAACAATGTCGAACAGTTGAAACATGAAGAAAAAGAACTGAAAGAGGTGAAGAAAATTGCCAATGGAACCACAAACAAACAGAACACCCAAACAGAACACACAGACAATGCCGGGAATGAACCAGCAGCAGGACAGCAGAACGCTGGGCAATCCTTACGGGGTGACAACAAATAAATTCTGGAACTTTATCCCGGCAGCCGGGGACAAGCCACCGGAACTGCTTTTATACGGCGCAATAAGCAGCCAGCAGTCATGGTGGGAAGACAGGGTAACACCACAGCAATTCAATCAAGAACTTGCGGCGCTTGGTGATGTGCCGGAAATTATCGTGCGCATTAACAGCGGCGGCGGTGATGTGTTCGCAGCAAATGCGATTTTTACAAGATTGAAAGATTGTTCAGCAAAAGTGACAGTCAAAATTGATGGCTGGGCAGCTTCCGCAGCCACTATCATTGCTATGGCAGGCGACACAATCAAGATTGCCAGAAATGGTGTATTTATGATACACGACCCGGCAATGACAGTCTGGGACACTTTCAAAGCGGAAGACTTTTTGAAGATGGCTGATGAACTGAAAGTGATTAAGCAGAGCATTGTCAACACATATGCCAGCAAGACTGGCAAAAAAGTAGAGGACATAGAACAGCTTATGTCAAATGAAACATGGTGGACGGGTGACATTGCCGTTGAAAACGGCTTTTGTGACGAATTGATGTTTGAAGACAGCACAACGGTTGTTGAAAATTCTTCAAAAATCGTGGTCAATTCAGTACCCATTGACGTTTCCATGTTCAAGAGTATTCCAACCCAGTTATTAAACAGCCCGCACAATCAAAATCCGGGTAGTTTAGTAAATAGTGCAACAGAACCTATCAACAAGCCACAGAAAAAGGAGGAACCAGAAATGGCAGCACCAGAAAACAAAATCACAACGGTTGACGCACTAAAAGCCGCATACCCGGATTTAGTAGCGACAATCCAGAATGAAGCAGCAGCCGCAGAACGTGCCAGAATTAAAGGCATTGAAGACTTGGCAAACGGCAACTATGACACAATCGCAAAGGACGCAAAGTTTGACAACCCTATTTCTGCACAGGAAATGGCAGTTAAAATCATTTCAGAACAGAACAAAGCGGGCGGCAACTACATTCAGAACCGCCAGCAGGACGCAGAAAACAGCGGTGCAAACGGCGTGCAGGGAGTAACACCGGAGGACAACGCAGGAGAGAACGGCAAGAACGTGTTTGACGCCGCTATTGACAAGTTGTTTCCAGACGAAAAATAAGGAGGTACAAGCAAATGGGTGAATATGCAGTAGAAAAAAGAGAAATCACACCGAAGAACTTTTTTGCTGGTGATTTTCCAACAGTACCGGAAACCGGGACAGCAAATGCAGCTATCAAGGAATATGCACCAGTAATGATTGACACTGCGAATGACAACAAGATTATTCCAGTTGCAAAAGGAAGCGAAGCAAGCGCAATCGGCATTGCTGCTGCGGCAGCAGGAAACGGCGAACCAGTGACATATTACATGACAGGTGAGTTTTTCGCTGACGCATTAGCACTTGAAGCCGGGGCAGATTTAGCAAAAATCAAAGAAGCACTGCGAAAAGTATCAATCTTTTTGAGATAAGGAGGAAAAACAACAATGGCAAATGAAGTATCTATTTACGAACCACGAACAATGGGCAGAGTGGTTCAGAAATTACCGCCCGTGCGTACTTTTTTTAGAAGTACATTTTTCAAGCATGAAGAAACATTCGTAACAAAGAATGTTGATGTTGATTTCAAGAAAGGAAGCAGAAAGGTTGCGCCGTTTGTCAGCCGTGTAATTGGTGGAAAGGTAGTGCCAAACACTGGCTATGAAACAAAGACCTACACGCCGCCTTTAGTTGCACCGGAAAAGGTCACAACGGTTGACGACCTTTTACAGCGCAGACCGGGTGAAAGCCTTTATTCTGGCAGAACACCTGCGGAACGTGCAGTGCTTAAAATGGCTGATGATTTCAAGGAACTGCGAGAAATGATTTTACGCCGTGAAGAGTTAATGTGCGTACAGACCATTTTTACTGGCACAATCCCTATCATTGGCGACGGAGTAAATGAAGTGATTGACTTCTCTTTTACAAACAAAGAGAAAATCACAACAGCAGCGAAGAAGTGGACTGCTGACACTTCCGACCCTATCGCAGATTTGAAGCGCTGGCACGAAACCGTACAGAAGACCGGATTTGTAAACTGTGATATTTGTGTTATGGGTGGCGACGTTGCAAATGCGTTTGTAAATCATGCAAAGGTGCAGAAAATGCTTGATGTGAAAAACTTCAATCTTGCGGTTATACAGCCTAAACAGTTACCGAACGGCGTCACATACCTTGGAACCATTCACGAACTGGGACTTGATATTTACAAGTACAATGAGTGGTATCTTGACGACTGGACAAACCCGGACAAACCGGAGGACAAGCCGCTTGTACCTGCTGACAGCTTGGCACTGTTAAGCACAAACGCTGATTATTCCATGTACTATGGAGCAATCACACTTATTAAGGAACCAGACGGCAACTTTGTGACCGTAGAGGGTAAATATGTACCGGACACATGGACAAAGCGCAAGCCTGCCCGCCGCTTCCTTAATCTGTCTTCTGCACCGTTATGCGTTCCGCATGATGTAGACAGCTGGTTTGTTGCAACACCTATCTAATGGACTTCAAAGCACAGCTTGCCAGTGACATGAAAGTGTTTCACAACTGCGGAGAAATGGCAACTATGACTGATATATGGTATCAAGGCAAGAAACACTATTTGCCCATAATCATTGACCACACGGCAGCCGACGAACGGCAGAGAGGAAACGGGGACAATGCAGAGGGCATAAACCGTGCTTCTTGTCTGGTCTATATGTCATTATATGATTTTGGTTGCGTTCCCAAAAAAGGACGCCAGCTTGAAATTGACGAAGCCGGGGCAATCAATATGTATAACATTTCAAAAGCAGACTGCGAGGACGGGGAAATAATTCTTGAATTGGAGATGTTGGAAGAATGATTGAAATAACATCTGACGCAATAGAAAGAGTGGGAACCCTGCTGGCAGACGTTCCAAAAGGTGCAGAAAGAGTATTTGCCAGCGCTATGAACCGTGGTATTTCCAGAGTGAAGACACAGGCAATAAAACAGGTAAAAACCGTATATGCCGTAAATGGCGCAGCACTGACGAAAGCAACCAGAATAAATATAACCAAAGCCAGCACGGGAAACCTTGCGGGCTTTGTTTCGTTTTCTGGCGTGAAAATACCGCTGTACAAATTCAAAGTAACGCCGACGAAGCCAGGAACTGGAAAACAGGTGCGGGCAGCAGTCAAAAAAGGTGGCAGCGGGACACCGTTTGAAGACGCTTTCGTTGCAGAAATGAAAAGCAATGGTCACACAGGAGTATTTGAGAGGACAGGGCGCAAGCGTTTTCCGATTGAAGAGAAAATGGGACTATCAGCAGCACAGATGGTGGGAAATGAAGACATTATAGACGGGCTGGAAAAGGAAGCACAAGAACTGGTAAACGAAAGAATTATACACGAAATGAACAGGATTTTGAACGGTTATGGAGGGTAAAGCATGACACCAGTTTTTTTGTTAGAAGAATTGCAGAAATTCATTGATTCCAAAACGTCTGACATTATATTGCCAGTGCGAACCAGAACGGGAAGCAACGAAGAAAAAGAAAGAGCAGCAGCAGTATATCAAATGGGGCTGCCGGAAGCAGACGACGTACAACAGAAAGTACCATACATTCTGTTAAAGTTCCTAACAGGGACGGACGACAAGAAAGCAGGCGAACCAGAGGAAGACAGCTGCAAAGTAAGAATAATATTTGCGGTGTATTCAGAAGATGGGCAGGACGGACCACTGGCACTTCTTAATCTGATTTTGAGAGTGCGCAGCGAATTGAAGAAAGCCGGGACAATCGGCGGCGGTCAGTTTGCGTTACAACTGCCACTTGAATATATCGTTTATCAAGACACCACGCCACCATATTACATGGGGGAAATGGTGACAGATTGGACATTGCCAACCATTCAACGTGACGTGGCAGAAGTCCTTTACAATCTATAAGAACAGGAGGAAACAAGATGGCTACAAAAAACACAGCAGCAAGCACCACAGCAGCCGAAAAGGACGCTGAAAAGGTGCAGGCGGTAGAAAATACCACCGCAGAAGAAAAAAACGCAGAAACGGCAAATACACAGCCGGAAACAGTAAAGCTGGTTTATATTGGACCGAACCTGCCAAAAGCAATGTTGCAGTGCAACAAGGTTTTTGAGGGTACAGAAGAGGGAATTAAGAAAGAACTTTCTTTCATTCTTGAAAAGTTCCCACTTGTAGAAAAAATGCTGGTTCCGACAAAGGAACTTGCAGAGAAGAAAGACAAGGTGAAGACAACCGGGAATGTATATAACAAGTATTATTCCGACTTAAAGGCTGCCGCCCTTGCATACGCAGAACAGGAGGTATAAGCGAATGAGTGACATTTCACATGGAGTAAACGCCAACAAGACAAGCAGTGGCACTATTACGCCAGTGTCAGTAGATACGGGCGTACATTTTGTGGTTGGAACGGCACCGGTGCAGATGGTAAACGGAAAAGTAAATGAAGTTATCATGGCTTCAAGCTACCCAGAAGCAGTGCAGGCGTTAGGATATTCTGACGACTGGAAGAAATACAGCCTTTGCGAAGAGATTTACACAGCGTTTACGCTTTTTAATTCCGCACAGGTATTCTTTGTCAATGTTCTTGACCCAAAGAAACATAAAAAGACAGTAACAGAAGCACAGATGGGCGTTGTAGACAATCAGATTGAGTTACCGATTGAAGCAATCGCAAGCAGCGTGGAAATTACCGGAAAAACTGCCGGGGAGGACTATGAAGCATTTTACAGTGACACAAAATGCGTTGTGGAGTTCTTAAAAGAAACCACAGGCAATGTTGCTGTCAAATATGACGCCGTGGACGCTTCACAGGTAACAAAAGAGGACATTATCGGAGGTTACAGCGTAAGCACACACAAAACGACAGGTCTTGAACTGATTAACAGCGTATTTCCACGCTTCACAAAGGTTCCAGACATTATTTTGTGTCCGAATTGGTCACATGACCCGGAGGTTGCAGCGGTAATGTCTGCAAAGTCAGAGAACATCAACGGACTGTTTGAAGCAGAAGCAATTCTGGACGTAGACACAGCAGAGGAAACCGGGGCGACGTATTACACGGAAGTGCCAGAGTGGAAGAAGAAAAAGAACTTCACAAAGCGCACGGAAATTGTCTGCTTCCCTAAAGTTGCGCTGGGTGACAGGGTTTTCAATCTTTCAACACAGCTTGCAGCTTCAATGTCTGCGGTAGACAATGCGACAGAATACGGCGATGGCACACCTTGCGAAAGCGCTTCAAATAAGAGCATACAGGCAGACAGAATGGTTATTGCGGACGGTTCGGAAGTTATCATGGATATTCAGCAGGCGAACTATCTGAATGAAAATGGCGTGGTTACTGCACTTAACTTCTACAATGGATTTGTAAGTTGGGGAAATTATACGGCGTGCTATCCTGCCAACACTGACGTAACAGACTATTTCTACTGCGTCAATCGTATGTTCAAATGGGTTGCAAGGACACTGATTTTGACATACTGGAACTATATTGACAGAGGCACTAAAAGACGCCTTATTGACGCCGTTGTACAGTCTGTCAATGACTGGTTGGCAAGCCTTGCTACTGATGAAAAAATCATTGGCGGGCGTGTAGAGTTCAACGAGAGCGAGAACAGCACAAGCCAGCTGGCAGCAGGAATTGTGCGTTTCCACATTTACATGACGCCGCCATCACCAATGCAGAAAATGGACTTTGTGCTTGAATATGACTTGTCATATCTTGAAGCACTGGTGGTAGCATAACAGGGAGGTGAAACAGAATGTCTAAAGTTGATGAATTAGTTATTAACTATGCGATTTATGAGGACGCCACGGAGTATCTGGGAACAACAGAAGTGACGCTGCCAGACCTTGAATACATGACAGAGGAATTAAGCGGCGCAGGAATTGCGGGAAATATCGAAGAAATTATAATCGGTCACTTAAACGCAATGTCAACAACTTTCAATTTCCGAACTGTCACAGCAGCAGCAGTCAAGCTGATGGAACCACGGGTACACAGAATTGACCTGCGAGTTGCACAACAGAGAATGAACCTGCGCACAAGCGCAAACGAAGTGTCCGGCGTAAAGCATATTATGAAAGTAAAACCGAAGAAGACAGCACTTGGAAAAGTTGCGGCAGCTTCAACAGCTGATGTAAGCGGAGAATATGCCGTTTCATACTATGCAATGTATCTGGATGGCTCAAAGGTAACGGAAATTGACCCGTTAAACTTTGTGTGCATTATCAATGGCAAAGACTACTTAAAGGACGTCAGAAAAGCATTAGGAAAGTAAAAAAAAGACAGCAGGAGCCAGCGGGAAGACCGCTGGTTTTTTCCTGCCTAAAATCAAAGATATGGAGGAATAAACAATGTCAGATACAACAAATACAACTGAAAACATGGAACAGGTAACAGAGCAGGAAAAGGAAATGCAGGAAGCACAGGCAAGCGGCGCGGTCAATTTTGATAACAAGAAGAAAGACAAAGAAGAAGACGGCAGCTTGAATTATACACACACATTCAAGAAGCCCAGAGAAATTGAGGGAAAGAAGTATACAAAATTAACTTTCTATTTTGACGATTTGACTGGTGAAGATATTGAAGCGGTAGAACAGGAACTTGCAGACCAGAACAAATACGCACTTTCACCGGAAATTTCTTCTGCGTTCCAGTGTATTCTTGCGGCAAAGGCTGCGGGAGTTGCTTCTGATGAAATCAGACGTCTTCCGGTAGGCGATTACATGAAGATTAAGAACAAAGCAAGGGATTTTTTAATTGCTGCGGGCTATTAAAAATTAAAGAACCCGCAAAGTTCATAAGAAAGCAGATATATAAAATGTCAAGGGCTTCACATACGCCCGTCCCGTTCTGGCTGCAAATGCCTATACGCAGACTTTTTGCATGGATTGAAACCATAAATGAAGTGGAAAAGGAAGAAGCGGAAGAGCAGAAACAGAACAGCAATAATGCGTAGGGAGGTGAAACAGCTTGGCAGGGTCACAAAAGGAATTTGAACTGCTTTTTAAGCTGAAAGCGTCGCTGGGTGGCAATTTCAATAGCACATTCAAAAGCGCAATTAACACCAACAACCAGTTACGGGACAGCTTAAAAAATGTCAATTCCCTGCAATCAAAGATTGACGGCTACACAAAGCAGTCTGCCGCTATTGATAAGAACAAAGAACGGCTGGCACAGCTTAACGCAGAACATGACAGATTACAGCAGGAATTGCAGCAGACAGGCGAACCCACAGAAGCACTGCGGAAGAAGCTTGAAAAGAATGAAAACCAGATACAACAGACCACTGCCAAAATTGAAGAACAGGAAAAACAATTAAACAGTTACGCCGACGAACTGAAAACAGCCGGGGTAAATACGGACAATCTGGAAGAAGCAAACGGAAGACTGCAAAAGTCCTATGAAAAGCTACAAACTTCACAGCAGACGTTGCAAAAACTGAATGATAAGCAACAGCAGGTAGAACAGAGCATTTCAAAGACAAAAGGACAACTGGTGGGAACTATCGGTGCAATTAGTGCCGTAGCTGCCGCAGTGTATGCAGGACCCGTGCAGGCGGCGCAGCAGTACGAAACAGCAATAGCAAAGGTGGGAACCATTGCAGATACGCAGGAAGTCCCACTGGGCACATTGTCGCAACAGATAATGGAACTGTCAAACAAGACAGGAATTGCAGCCAACGCCATTGCTGATGATGTGTACAACGCTATATCTGCCGGGCAGAAGACAGGTGACGCCGTAAACTTTGTTACAAACAGTACGAAGTTAGCAAAAGCAGGATTTGCGGAAAGTTCGCAAACGCTGGACGTATTAACAACCGTATTGAACGCATACGGCATGAGTGCGGACAAAGTAAGTACGGTATCAGATATGCTGGTACAGACGCAGAACAAAGGTAAAGTAACAGTAGGAGAACTGGCAAGCAGTATGGGTAAAATCATACCGACTGCAAACGCCAGCAATGTTTCACTGGAACAGTTATGCGCCGGATATGCAATAATGACCAGCAAAGGTATTGCAGCCGCAGAAACGACAACATACATGAACAGTATGTTGAATGAGTTGTCAAAGTCTGGAAGTACGACAGACAAGCTATTGCGGCAGAAGATGGGCGGCAGCTTTGCAGAATTGATGGCAAGTGGTAAATCACTTGGGGAAATTCTGGGAGGTATACAGGAAGAAGCTAACAAGTCCGGTCTTGCCCTATCTGATATGTTCAGCAGTTCGGAAGCTGGAAAAGCGGCAATGTCGCTTCTGTCAAACGGAGTTGACGGCTTCAATTCAAGCGTACAAGACATGGTAAACAGCGTTGGAGCAACAGACAGCGCCTTTGCCAAAATGGAAGACACCACAGAAGCCAAAATGGAAAAGGCAAAGAACAGTATTGCAAACTTAGGCATTGTTCTTGGTCAAAATCTACTGCCGATTGTAGGAAATCTGGCAGACAAAGTGGCGGTTGTGGTCACTAAAGTTTCAGAATTTGCAGCAGCAAACCCAAAATTAGTGCAAACAGCCCTAAAGGTAGCAGCGGGGCTGGCAGCATTGAAAGTGGGAATGTTGACAACAAAGCTGGTTACATTATCAGCGCAAGACGGCATATTGTCACTGGTAAAAAAGCTGGTGGGACTGCGTGCCGGATTTATTGAAAACGCAGCAACAAGCGTAAGTTTTGCGGAAAAGCTGAAAACAGCTGGAAGCGGTATATTGTCATATTTTGGCAATGTAAAAGGCGCTATGGGCGGCGTAGGTTCTGCAATAGGTAATATATTCAGTGGAAACAGAGTTATTGGAGCAGTAACAGGCTTTATGGGCGGCGTGAAGCAGTCCATTGTCAACGGCTTTTTAGGAATTGCAGGAAAAGCAAGCGGAGCATTGACAGGAGCCGGGACAAAAATGCTGGGACTTATGCTGAAACCATTTTCACTAATTGGCGGCAAGCTGGGTCCGATATTTGGAACGGTAGGCAGTGCGATTGCAAACAGCCCACTTGGAAAAGTAGGCGGCTTCATAACAAAGGGAATTACCGGAGCATTTAGCAAGGCAACAACACTGATTGCACCGCTGGGAAATGCGGTAAAAACGGTGCTGGGTCCTATTGGAAACCTTGCAAAAACAGCACTGGGACCGCTTGGAGGTATTGCAGGAAAGATACTGCCAGTTGTGGGCGTTATCACAACAATTATTACAGTAATACAGCTTGTAAAGAACCATCTTGAAGAGATAAGGGGATTTATACAGCGGACTTTTGGTGATGAAGCACTGGCAGTCTTTGACAAGATTGTTTCAGTCATTACCAACATAGGCGACACCATAAAGAATGTGTTTTCTGATGGGAACATAGGTGCAGCCCGTGACAAGATACAAGAGTTGTTCGGAGATAAAGGCGCAGCAGTCTTTGACACGTTCGTAAATGTGCTGGGAACAGTCAAGAACGCAGTTTCAGAGGTTGTGGGCTTCATAACCACATACGTTGTGCCAGTTGCAGAACAGGTATTGCAGGTGATTGTTACACAGGTAATACCGGGGATTGTTAGCTTTATTCAAGCGGCAGCCCCAACCATTATGCAAATTATACAAAGCATTGCTGATTTTATCGGTGCAATTATTCCGGTGATAGGAAGTTTTATTGCTGGTCTTATGCCGATTATTTCAGAAATAATCACATTCATTTCAACTTATGTTTTACCGATTATTTCAGAATTATTCAGCTTTGTTTGTAGCACGGTACTTCCGGCAATTTCCGCAGCAATTCAAGCAATTTTACCAGTGGTGACAAACGTATTGCAAACGCTTTTACCTGCGATACAAACAGCACTGACAACAATCTGGAACATAGTTTCGCCAATAATTCAAGGAATTTTAGCAGCAATACAATTTGTAATGCCAACAATCCAGTCTATCGTACAAAGCGGAGTTCAAGCAATTTCCGGTGTAATTTCTGGAATTGCAACCGTACTGAATGGAATTATCACTTTCATAACTGGTGTATTCTCCGGGAACTGGCGGCAGGCTTGGGAGGGCATAAAGCAAATTTTTTCTGGAATTTGGCAGGGTATCAAGTCAGTGTGTACGGGCGTTATCAACGGCATTATATCTGCGGTCAACACGGTTATACGTGGATTAAACAAAGTAAAAGTGCCAGACTGGGTGCCGGGCGTAGGTGGAAAGGGTATAAACATATCTGAAATACCTATGCTGGCGAAAGGTTCAAAAAACACACCAGACACGTTCATTGCTGGTGAAGCGGGACCAGAGTTAATCACGAACGCACCGGGGCGCACGGTGTTTACAGCAGACCAGACAAGAAACATTCTGGCTGCACAAAATACAGCAGCCACAACAGCGGCAGCGGTAGCACCAACAACAGCACAGACCACAACAGCACCGCAGACGGTGAACAACTACAACACAGCGCCAGAAGTAACAGCAGGCGCAGGAAGCGGCGGTGGAAGTGCAAACAATGTAACTATCAACAACAGTCCGACAATCGTTATCAACGGGGACAAGCCGGAAGACTTGGACGCAAAGCTGGAAGAGAACAACAGAAAGTTGCTGCGTGACGTTGAAGACATGCTGGACGAAAAAGAAGACAAGGAGAAGCGGCAGAAATATGACTAAAAGCTACACAACCATATCTGGGGATATGTGGGACAAGATAGCATTTGAACAAATGGGAAGTGTCCTGCATACAGATAAGCTGATGAAAGCCAATGTCAAGTACGCCAGCACCTACGTTTTCCCTGCCGGGGTTGTGTTAACAATCCCGGAAGTGGAAGACGAAGAAGACTTGGAACTGCCACCGTGGAAAAGGGGGCTGCTGACGTAAAATGAGCGCAAAAGACATGGCACGCCGGGTGGAACTGCGGCTGAAATTTCAAAATGTAAAAGTCCCGGCAGATATAAATAAATATTTAAGCAGCCTTACTTTCACTGATGAAGACGAAGACAACGCAGACGATTTGCAGCTTGCGTTTGATGATAGAGAAAGAAAGTGGCTGGGAAGCTGGCTGGAAGTAAAGCCGACTTTCATTAAGACCACAACGACGGTGCAAAAGCAGGTTGAAGCTGCAAGCGTTGTCAATTATGTGGTCAAAAAAGGTGATACGCTTTGGGCTATTGCCAAAAAGTATCTGGGAAGTGGCACAAAATACCCGCAGATTGCTTCTGAAAACAATATAAAAAACCCTAACTTGATATATCCGGGGCAGGTTTTCAAAATCACAACGGGAGGTACAGTAACACAGACGGTCACAGAAACGAAAGAAACAACAAAGAAAGTGTCTGACCCTAAACTGATAACGGCAACGATTGTCCAGAAGAACTGGCACGACAACGGAAAAGACGCCGTGCTGGACTGCGGGACATTTGAACTGGACAGCGTAGACGCCAGCGGACCGCCAACCAAAATCACACTAAAGGGCACGTCAATTCCTTATACTTCCAAAATGAGAGTAGAAAGAAAATCAAAGGCGTGGGAAAACACCAATTTGAAAGTGATTGCGGAGCAGATAGCGTCAGAAAGCAACTTGAAACTGATGTACATTGCGGACAATATACCGAAGTACAAAAGAAAAGAGCAGGTGCAGACGTCGGACATTGTATTTTTACAGAAATTATGCAAAGCGGCAGGACTTGCACTGAAAGTAACGACATTAAACGTGGTTATTTACGACGCCGCAGAGTACGACAGCAAGCCACCTATAAAAACCATAAAATATGGCAGTGGTGATTACATTTCATACAAGCTGGGAACCAGCCTGCATGATACAGCATACACCAGCTGTCATGTTTCATATACGGACCCGGACAGCAAAGAAACGATTGAAAGCACATACACGGCAGACAGTACAGAGGGAACCGGGCAGACACTTGAAGTCAACGAAAAGGTCAGAAGTACAAATGAAGCATACGAACTGGCAAAAAAGAAACTACGTGAAAAGAACACACAGCAGTTTACAGCAAGTTTCACAATGCTTGGTGATGTGCAGCTGGTGGCAGGTGCCACAGTCAAATTAAAGGGCTTCCAGAAGTTTGACAGAAAGTACAAGATTACAAAAGCAACCCATAAATTAACGGGAGGATATACAACACAGATTGAATTGCAACAGGTATTGGAGGGCTACTGATGGCAGATATGACAGAATTAAAAAACATAGTACGGCTTGGCACCGTGCAGAGTGTGAACGCCAGCAAAATGACAGCCCGTGTGAAATTCAAGGACAAAGGCGGCATAACTTCCGGTGATTTAAGAATTATAAAACGTCCCGTGTATGTTGTGCCAGCAATGGAAAGCGGCGCAGAGGGACAGACGGCAAAAACAACGCTGAAATATGACTACAACGGGCAAATGTTAAAGGAAGTAAGCCACAGCCATGAAGCATTTGTGACAGAGTGGACGCCGGGCGTTAATGATATGGTGCTTTGCATAATGGTTCCAGATGGCGACGGGGACGGCTTCATAATAGGGGAGGTGTAGAGCATGGCAAAAATAGGAAGTCTGGGAAGTTTGGTTTTTTCAGTTTCAGAAAATACCGTGCGCACCTTTGATGAATTAAGCTGGAAAGTGTCTGCAAAGTACGCAACGCATGACAGACACATTAAGCGTGACGTATTGGAGTTTTTGGGACCGGAACCCGGAACAATCAGTTTCAAAATGGCGTTCAGTGTATTTCACGGAACAAACCCACTGAATGAAATTAAGAAATTAAACAAAATGTGCAATAAGGGCAATATTTCAACACTGGTTTTAGGTGGCAAGAAATACGGTTCCTATAAGTGGGTGATAACAGGCGTTAGCAGCACATTGAAACGCTATGACAACAAAGGCAACTGCTGGGCTGCAACAGCAGACGTGACATTGAAAGAATATCCAAAGAGGTGATAAAGCATGGACGTGATAAGGGGCGACGGGTCACTATTGACAGAAATTGACCTTGCACCAGCAAATGACCATCAAGCAGTCATACAAAATATTGCGGTTATTCTGGACACGGTGCAGGGGTCCTGCCCTATGTTCCGTGATTTTGGATTGCCCGGCAGCCTATACGGAAGACCGCAACCAGTAGTTGAAAATATACTGGTGGGCTATCTGTACGACCAGATAGAAGAATTTGAACCACGGGCGCAGGTTGCAGACATTACATTTGAACACGACGCAGCCACAGGGCGCACAATACCTATTATTTATTTGGAGGAGGTGGAAACAGACAATGAGTGACAGAAAATACCCAGACATTGACTTTGTGGAAACCGACACAGAAACGATAGAAAGCAATCTAATTGCGCTGTATGAAAATATGGTGCAGCAGGTGCCGGGGCGTGAACGCTACAAGGTGTACCCGGCGTCACCGGAAAGACTTTTTATTGCATGGGTTGCAAACATCATTGTGCAACAGCGTGTCATTATCAATGAAACAGCAAAAAAGAACGTGCCACGTTATGCGGACGGTGAATACTTGGACAGCTTGGCAGAATTATTCAAGGACTTGGAAAGACTGCCAGCAAGTCCGGCGTCTGCAATGTTTCGTTTTTATATTTCAGAAGCACAGAAACAATCAGTGATTATTCCTGCGGGCACCAGAATTTCTTTTGATGGTGCCATCTTATTTGAAACAAAAGAAAATCTGGAAATAAAAGCCGGGCAGACATACGGGGACGTTGAGGGAATTTGCACAACAGCGGGCGACGTTGGAAACAATCTGGCAGCAGGGCAGGTCAAAGAACTGGTTGACCTATACGACTACTACCAGAAAGCAGAGAACATCACGGCAACCAGCGGCGGCGCAGAAGAAGAGGACGACGCCAGTTATTATGAGCGTATGCGTGAAAGTATGGAGAGTTTCAGCACGGCGGGTCCTATTAACGGGTACATATACTGGACAAAGAGCGTATCACCAGCCGTGGCAGACGTGGCAGTGACAAGCCCGGAACCTTGCGTTGTAGACGTCCGGGTGCTTTTGCAGAATGGACAGCAGGCAACGTCCGGGGTGCTGAAAGAGATTGAAGACGCCTTGAACGCTTCCGACATTAGACCACTGACCGACAAAGTGACGGTATCTGCACCGGAAACGGTAGCATTTGACGTTGACGTGACCTTTTATATTCCACAGCCAGACGCAGCCAGCGCCACAGTCATTGCGGCGGCAGCAACACAGGCAGTGGAAGAGTACGTGACATGGCAGACAAGCAAAATGGGGCGAGATATTAACCCGTCATACCTAACAGCAAAACTGATGGAAGCAGGCGTGAAGCGTGTTGAAGTCAGAAAGCCAGTATTCACGGTTGTTGATGATATAAAGGTTGCAAAGCTGGGAAGTAAAAGCGTTCTGAATGGAGGTATTGAAAATGTCTAAAACAATTTACAATGCCGATTATTCAGAGTGCTTGCCGGAAGCACTAAAGAAAGACCCCAAAATGGTTGCACTGGCAAACGCCACGGCAGCAGCACTGCTGGATACTTCCGGGACAATTGACAATGTGCTGATATATTCCAGATTTGACGAACTGCCAGAAGAACTGGTGGACATTCTGGCATACGACCTGCACGTTGACTGGTACGACTACAATTACCCACTGGAAGCAAAGCGGGATTTAGTGAAAAACAGCGTCAAGGTTCATAAGAAGATGGGCACAAAATACGCCATTGAAACAGCACTGGGCAGTTTATTTCCAGAAAGTGAAGTGGAAGAGTGGTTCCAGTATGAGGGAGAACCCGGACACTTTCATATTGTGCTTGATGTGACTAACCAGAGAATAACGGCAGACTATGCAGCTATTATCCGGGCAGTGAAGCTGTATAAAAGATTATCTGCACACATGGACGAATTGACCTATCAAGGGCAGATACACGGCGTCATATACACCCACGGGGAGTATTTCAGATACAAAACACCGCTGACCGGAAGACTTAACGCCGGAACATACCCACAGAGGAATACAAAAGCCGGGATAGGTGCTGCAACCTATATTGTGGGGACAGAAGCAGCAGGCTTCATATTCACGGCGCCAGCAGCAGGCACGAAGCCATACAGAAACACGGTATTTTCACAGCAGGCGGCGCATATCGACGCAGACACGGCGTTGAATACGTTTGGCTATACAAATACACCAGCAGGACGGATAAAAGCCGGAGAACAGCCACAGAGGAACACCAGAGGGCAGACAAGCGGTGCCACAGTCACGGCAAGTGACAGAATGGAAGCACACCACTTCACAGTCCCGGCAGCAGGAACCGTCCCGGAAAGAAGCACGGTGCAACAGACACAGGGCGGCGCCGTAGGGACAAGCACGCAGGCAATGGGGTTTTCGTATGGCGTCAAGCCATGCGGAAGCCGCAGGAAGCTATAAAGGAGGTGAAAAGCCATGTTGACAACAGACGCAATCAATGATTTCAAAGATTTCATTGACAATATCATTGCCTATGCAAAAGTAACCGTCAACGGCGTTTCTGAAAAAAAGGTGATACACCGCCGGGAACGTCTGAAAGACGGCAGGGTTGCTGTATATGTACAGATTACCCCGCAGGTAAGCGGAACAGCCACGGTGCAGAGGGTGCAGCTTTACAACAAGAACAACAAATTGTGGGCTGACAAGGCGGTAAATATTCCGCTTAACAATGTACAAGAGGGCGTTTTGTACCGCTTTACTTTTGATTTTACAGAAAAGGAGGTGTAACAGATGTACGAACAGAAATTATGGCAGGACCATGTAACGGAGTTTGAAGACCGCTACACAGAAAGCAGAAATGATGATGGAACTATCACGCACACACCAGTTGAGGGGGAAATCATTCAGCAGGGAACACCGCAGAACGCAACCAACTTCAACCACATGGAAAACGGTATTTCCAATGCAACAGAAACGGCGGCACTTATGGCACTTTCCACAATCCACCACCAGCAGGCAATAGCTGACTTGCAGGGAGAAACAGCAACGGTGACTTTGAAGAATACGCAGCAGTACCCGTTCAACAATTCTACACAGTCAGTTGCGCTGAAGACTGAAAGAAACCACATGGACTACACCGTGGAAACAGAAATTGTGGACTACACGGGCGGCTTTCCGGGCGACATTGTTATTACAGACAAGTTGCTGAATGGTTTTAAGATGGCACACACCGGAAGCGCAAAAAGCGTGACCGTAAAAATTTATGTGAAAGGCGGGTTTTACTAATGGCAGCAGGTGTGATTATTAAGACAGAGGAACGCAGACAGCATGAAGAAGCTGTTATGCGTTCTTTTGGCGTGCAGGGCAGCGGGACAGCAGCCCAGAGAGAAGCAGCGGAGGTTATCGCAGCCAGAAGCAGCGAAGTAGTAAGAAACCAGAATGGAGGTAGAAAGTATTATGGCTACTAATAAAATCAATGTAGTTGAGAAGACACCGGGCACACATATTGAATATGCTCTGTCCGGCAGTAAAAAAATCACGTTTGGTGATGATGAATTAACAATCAATCTTGCCAGCCGTGAAAGAGATTTTGAAGTGTCACTGGACATTTGCATTGACGAAGAAGACGGCGTGGTGATTGGAACCGGAGGACGTGCGCAGAAGTACGCTGCGCAGATTGTTATTCCTGCCAGACGCTATGACATTATCGAAGATGGAGAGGACGAAAACGGAGAACCGAAAGAAGTTCCAATGCCTATCCCGTTTGATATGTCACTTTGCACGCTTATTCTTTGGGGATTGGAGGTATAAAGAATTATGTCTAATTTTGATGATTTAGCAATGGCGGTTGCTTCCTTTGGCGGCAACAATGCAGTAAAGTTTGATGATTTGGGTATGCCGTCAATTATGGTGGGTATTCCAAAAATGAAGTATTCCGACATTATCACCGGAGGAACACAGGAAACATTGCCGTGGTGGATTGTGGACGGAGTGGAAAAAGAAGTTATCTGGGTATCAAAGTATATTAACGTCGTGGTTAATGACCGTGCATACTCACTGCCAATGAAAGACCCTAAAGTGTACATTGACTTTGACACAGCGCTTGCAGTGTGCCGCAGAAAGGGCGAGGGCTGGCACCTTAACCAGAACGGCGTTTTTGCCGCTATCAATCTTTGGTGCATGAAGAATGGATTTACACCACGGGGAAATACAAACTGGGATAGAAGCTATGAAAAAGCGTATGAAAAGGGCGTAAATACATACGTTGACGGTTCACATGGCGGTGGCAGAACTGCAACGGGTTCTGGTCCGGTAACATGGAACCATGATGGAAGCCCGGCTGGAATTGCTGACCTTTGCGGAAACTGCCATGAATGGGTAGGCGGCTTACGCATTGAAAACGGCGAAATCCATATTATCCCATACGGAAATTCAATGAAATCTGATTGCAATATGGGCGCAAATAGTACCGAATGGAAAGCAATTAAGCCGGACGGTTCGCTGGTAGCACCGGGAACAGTTGGAACATTAAAGATTGACAGAACCAGTGCAAGTGACGCAACACTGCGTATCAATACAAGCGTCACAACCCAGACAACAGACAGCAATGACACAAGCGTATTTTTCAAAGATACAAAGGCAGTAAGTGGCGTAACAATCCCACAGATTCTGATTGCGTCCGGCTTATATCCAGACGCAGGACAGACAACGCCGGGCAGATTTTGGGCAAGAAATAACGGCGAAAGACTGCCTGTCCGGGGTTCGAGTTTCGGCAACACTTCCGACGGTGGCGCTGGTGCGCTGGGCTTGCACCGCGCCCGTTCTAACGTCTACAACAACGTTTCGTTCCGTTCCGCTTTATATGAATAACTGGAAACTGGGAACTGATACACTGCGGGGCTTACGGCAGTAAGCCCCATACTACAAAATACAACAAAGGTGGTTTAAGAAATGCCGGAAAATAAAACAGAAGAAAGACCGCCACAGCTGGACAATGTGCGAGATAACGCCACGCAGGAAGACTTCAAAATGAAAAATAAAGTATGGGAAATGCTGGAATATGCAGGACCACAGCTTGAAGAATTTCCCAGAGCAAAAAGAGGACTTGCGCAAAAGATAGATGGAACAATGCTGGATATTTTAGAGTTGGTCATAATGCTTGAAAATAAGCATTATAAAAAGACAACGCTTGGAGAACTGGACACGAAAGTTGACGTGCTGCGGCATTTGATAAGACTTGCAGCAAGCACAAAGTATACCAGAAGCGCAAAACCGTGTCTGCCAATGAAGAAATATGAAATGATGGCAAGATACATCAATGAAATAGGCTGCATGGTGGGCGGCTATTATAAATCACTAAACGGCAGCACTTCCGGGAATGGGAGTGCTGCAAAATAAGACTGGTAAAAGGCAGGGTAACACCTGCTTTTTATATTATGGGAATAAGCCGTTAATAGAGGACTTGCCGTGCCTATCCGGGGTTCGAGTTTCAACAACACTTCCAACGGTGGCGCTGGTGCGCTGAACTTGAACAACGCCCGTTCTAACGTCAACAACAACGTTTCGTTCCGTTCCGCTTCACCCCATTTCTGCCAGCAGTCGTGCCCACAAGTGGACACGTCCAGTGCATCTGGGTTAAAGGGGTTTATTTCCATTCCAAAGGCTGCCAGCCGGGAGCCGTAGGAAAAAGACTGAATAGCCGTAAAGATAGTTAGTAAGCCGCAGGGCTGAAAGTCAGAGCCGGGAAGACTGGCGCTGAATGTATATATCACGTTTGAGTTGCGGAAGAACCGCAATTTGATTTGTACGGCAGATTTTAACAACAGGAGGGAAAAGAAATTGCACAAAATCAAAAACATTTTCCCTATGATTTACGACTTTGAAAATCTTTTCAATGCGTACAAAGCCGGGATAAAGTGCAAACGGTACAGACCAGATGTAATGGCGTACACGGATAAGTTAGAAGAAAATCTGATTGAATTACAGAATGAATTTATCTGGCAGACATACACCGTGGGACGCTACAACATATTTTACGTTTATGAGCCGAAAAAGCGCATGATTATGTCACTAACATTCAAAGACCGTGTGGCGCAGCACGCTATATATAGCCAGCTGAACCCATATTTTGAAAAGCAGTTCATTTCTGACAGCTACGCTTGCAGAGTAGGCAGGGGAACACACAAAGCAGTCAACCGCCTGCATGGTTGGTTGAAACAGACTGACCGGAAACCGCAGCGTTTCTATTATTTGAAACTGGATATTGCAAAGTATTTTTACAGAATAGACCATGAAGTATTGATGGACATTTTGCGGAAGAAGATTGCTGATGAAGATTTGTTGCACGTCTTGTCAGTAATAATAAACTGCGAAGACACAAACTTTGGTCTGCCGCTGGGTGCCGACATTGGCGACGTGGCGTTTGATGAATTGCTGGGAGAAGTTGGGCTGCCTATTGGCAATCTGACTTCACAAATGTTTGCGAATTTGTATTTGAACGAACTTGACCAGTTCTGCAAACACAAACTGCACCTGCATTATTACATACGCTATATGGACGACATTATAATTTTACACCCAGACAAAAAGTATCTGGAAAAGATAAAGAATAAGATTGCGGACTTTCTGGGAAACAAGCTGCATTTACAGCTTAACAAGAAAACCTGCATAAGACCAACAAGCATGGGTATTGAGTTTGTGGGCTTCCGTATTTGGTCAACACACGTAAAATTGTGCAAGAAGACGGCAAAGAAGCTAAAACGTAGATTGAAATATATGTTTGCAGCATATCACGCCGGAGAGATTGACAAAGATACACTGGATAGGTCCGTTGCTTCATACCGGGGCATATTGCAGCACTTCAACAGTTACGGTATGCGCCAGAGCCTAAACGAACTGTACTTGCAAGAAATGGGCAAGCCATATCCAGAACCGGAGAAGAAGCCAGCCAACAAATGCGGTCTATTCTGCGGATATTACGGCAGCGCTGATGATTATATCAAGCAGCCAGAAGAAAAGGAGGTGACGGACAGTGGAAGCAATACAGACGCTTAACCCAGCGGACGTCTGGGAAGTGGTACAAAAAGTCATTGTGTGGCTTGCGGGAATTGGGATTGTTATTGACCTAACGCCGGGAATTAAAGTACAGCCCGTGCGCTGGTTGATTAAACAGCTGGGAAATCTTATGAACCACGACATGAAAGAACAACTGGACCAGCTGCAAAAAGACTTTACAGACCACAAGGTTGACAGCTGGCGTATGGAAATTCTGGAATTTCAAAGCAGTTGCATAAATCACAGACGCCATACAAAAGAAGAGTTCGACCATATCATTGACATACTGGCAAAGTATGACAAGTACATCAAAGACCGCAAGTTGACAAACGGGCAAGTTGATGTTGCGCACGAATACATAACGGAAATATACAAAGAGTGTATGCGAACAAATGATTTTGCTTTGTCAAAGCCGGAAGAACCATAGGAGGTACAAAACAGCAACATGAAAAGTTTAATATTTTTTATCATTGGATTTGCACTGGCATTAGCAGTGCTTTTTTTATGGAATTTACAGTATTTCAGACAGCGCAGGAAGAAGAGAAAAGAAGAGTTGCAGGAACACCCGGAGAGAAAGACCAGCGCAACAAAAATCATTATCTTTTCAATTCTGGCGACTTACTACATAGCATTTGCCGTGGGCGTGTGGGTAGTGGTCACAAAGGATTTTTACCAGTTATCAGTCCTTTTGACATTCGTTGGCGGGGTAACTGCTGCCGCAGTAGCGTTCTACTGCTGGAAAGCAAAGGCAGAAAACCTGCTGAAAATCAAAGCTGCATACCCGGAGTTGTCCGGCACGCTGTCTGACTTTTCAAGCATGACACAGTAACGGGGAGGTATTCAAAATGGGACTGATAGGAAAGACAACAGAAGAAAAGATTTGGAATTTTCTTAAATCAAAAGGGCTGTCCGATTATGGGGCAGCCGGATTGATGGGGAACCTTTTTGCAGAAAGCGGACTGAACCCGCAGAACTTACAGAACAGCTATGAAAAAAAGCTGGGGCACACTGACGCAAGCTACACAGCAGCCGTGGACAACGGCAGCTATAAAAACTTTGCAAGGGACGCCGCAGGCTACGGGCTGGCACAGTGGACATATCACACCAGAAAAGCCGCATTGCTGGAATATGCAAAGGCAGCCGGGAAGTCTATTGGCGACCTTGAAATGCAGCTGTGTTTCCTTATGAAAGAACTGATGGGAAACTATTCAGGCGTACTGTCAGAAGTGAAAAAGGCTTCAAGCGTGCTGACTGCTTCAAATATAGTTCTGATGAAATTTGAGCGACCAGCAGACCAAAGCGAAAGCGTACAAAAGAAGCGTGCCGAGTACGGGCAGGCTTATTTTGATAAATTCAATGCAGGAGGTAACAAGAACATGACAAAGAAAGTATTTTTAGGAGTGGGACACGGGGGAAACGACCCCGGAGCAGTAGGCTACATCAAAGAAGCTGATGTGAATTTGGCAATGGCGTTGGCGTGCCGTGACTATTTGCAGGCAAACGGCGTAGATGTAAAAATGAGCCGCACAAAAGATGAAAACGACCCACTAACAGAGGAAATCAACGAATGCAACGCATACAACCCAGATGTAGCAGTTGACATTCACAACAACGCAGGAGGTGGCGACGGATTTGAAGCGTACTACCACTATAAAGGTGGCACTTCAAAGACGCTTGCTACAAACATTGAAACAGAGGTAAAAGCTATCGGACAGAACAGTAGAGGGCTGAAAACAAAGCTGAACAGTTCTGGAAGTGATTATTTTGGCTTCATTCGTTGCATCAATGCACCATCAATTATTTGCGAGGGTGTGTTTGTAGACAATGCAGCAGACGCAGCGCAGGCAGATACAGCAGCAGAGCAGAAAGCGTTTGGCATTGCTTATGCAAAAGGCATATTGAAGACGCTTGGGGTATCTGATAAAAAGCCAGACACGCCAGCAGCACCAGAGAAGCCAGCAACCACTGCAAAGCCTGCGACACCTGCGCAGCCTGCAAGCGGTGAAGAGGTATACACAGTACAGAGGGGCGACACACTTTCTGACATTGCTGCAAAGTATGGCACCACATACCAGAAATTAGCAAGCTACAACGGCATTGCAAACCCTAACGTCATTAGCATTGGGCAGAAAATCAAAATTCCGGGAAGTGGCGTGCGTACATACACCGTGAAAGATGGTGACAGCCTTTGGGCTATCGCTGCAAAGCAGCTGGGCGACGGTTCCAGATACAATGAAATTAAGACCATGAACGGTCTTTCAAGCAACACCATTTACGCTGGGCAGACATTGAAGCTGCCTGCATAATCAACAGGAGGAAAAGAACATGAATGAAGTTATTTATGCAGCTGTATATTTTACCGTAACACTGGGGGCGTTCCTGCTTGGCAAGTACGTTTTCCCAAACATTCCGAAGACAGTCACAGACAAGCTGGGTGAACTGTCAGAGTGGGCAGCAAAGTTTGTGGAATGGGCAAAAGAGTTCAAAAAGGACAAGACCGGAGAAGAGAAGATGGCAGCAGTTGTGGAGCAGTTGAAGAAGATTGCTGATGAAGCCGGGCTGAATGTCACAGAAGACCAGCTGAAAGCCATTGCACAGACGGCATACAATGCCATGAAAGCCGGAGAGAAAGAAAGCAACACCGCAGAACCGCTGGAAGCACTCACAGCCACACCAGCTGCAACAGTAGTGATTAACACCACGGCACCAGTGACAACCACAGAAAAAGTGGCTATTGCCACAGACAATGTGCCGGAGGGCGCCACGGAAACCAACGCAGACGGCACAGTGAACCTTTACGACGCAGCCGGGAACATTACCGGGAGCGTAACAAAGGAAGAAGCAGAGAAAATGGCGGCAGAAGTCACAAAGATTGTTGATGAAGAGGGAAACACACTGGCAGACCTCAAATAATACCGCTGACGCTTTGCTAAATAAGCCAGAATAAGAGAGAAAGACCGCAAGTGGAGAAATACACCACCTGCGGTCTTTTTGCGTTTACGGGGCAAATACGGCGTTATATTGTTTTATATGTGTACTCAATCCCGCTTTCAGTTGCAGTGATTGTGTCCAGCTGGTCTTTATAGCAGCCACGGGCAGCAGTCGCACGGGCTTTTCTGACGGCTTCATTTTGGCTTCTGGCGCTTATGTGCAGCCAGTCAATGCGGACACCATCATTGTTCATAATGGATATTGCAAAGGATTTGTGAGCAATGCGCTTCACAGAACCTTTGCCGTTGCACTGGTAGCAAGGACCAGTCATGCCGGATTTGTAAATGAATTTACCGGAACCATTGCACTTGCTACAAGTAATTATATCAGACATATTCACACCCCCCCCTACATTGTGCCGATAAAATCAGAACTGGTAAGCGCCCAGAACTGGGCTGCGTGTATAGTTGGAAACTTTGGTATTTCCCATGTAATATTGTCATACACAATCTTGTATATGCCGTCTTTGTTTACTGTCAGATAGTATTTATCAGTATCACTTTTCCGGTCTGCCGGGTGCGTGTCCTGCACAATGAACGAAAGCCCGTTCTTTCTGAAACGTCTATTATAAGATTTTCCCATATATTATCACCTTTCTTTCTGGCTGGCTGCTATGCAATAGCAACCAGTCTTTCTGCACCCATCTTTCTTTCACGAATAACACCATCTTGATTGCTTTTCAGCATACAAGTGATTGTCTTTCCGGTCTTGCTTGGGATAAGGTCAACAACCGTGCTTGTATATCCATAGTTCCAAACGATAACGTCCCCGGTCTTTAATTCCTTGACTGCCTTTGCTGCCTGCTGATTGTATATTCCTTGAAGTTTAATTGTCATTGCTTTGCCCTCCGTGTTCTGTACTTCTTTAACTGTCTTTATTATATACTTACGGAAGTATAAAAGCAATGGGCAAAATAAACAAATATACTTCCGTAAGTTTGTATAATATGTATACTTCCGTAAGATAAAAGAAAAGCCCCAGCAAATGCCGGGGCAGGAATTAAGCTACACCATACAAGCGGGAAGACTTGCGGAAAGTCTTATGGACGCCGCCCGGTGTGCCGTCTGGCTTGACGGTCCAGTGCTGCTGGAAGCTGGAAAAGTCGCTGCAAAGACGAACGGTGATTGTCTTTGGTGTTTCCTTTATGATTTCCACAACGTCCCACAAGAAGCCGTCTGCTTCTGCAAGCTGTGTTCCAATTTTGATTTGTTCTGCCTTAATAATATTCATAGTGCATGACCTCCATAATTTTGATAATGTGAGGCAGCAGTGCCGCCCCCCCAGATATATTAGCCACGGAAGACCGGGCAAGACTGACCACGAAACATGGTCAAGCGGATTGCGTGTGACAGCTGGGCTTCTGTCATATAGTCAGTGTCAAGGGACTTGCAAAAGTCGATTGCCCACTTGATACCCTGCAAGGTCTGTCGGTCAAGTATGGCACGCTTTACGCCCTCACTGGTAGCGGCTGCGTATCTTGCAAGTGTGTTCTCACAAGAGAAAATGAAGTTTGCTGGAATATTGATTGATAATGCGTTCATGGTTTGTACCTCCGTATATTTGAAATATTGTTGTTGCTTCCTTAACTGTCTTTATTATATACTTACGGAAGTATAAAAGCAATCGGCAAAATACACAAATATACTTCCGTAAGATTGTATAAAATGTATACTTCCGTAAGAAAACAAAGTGTGATATACTGATTAAAAACCATAGGAGGTGCAGAAAATGCCAGATACAACAGAAAAGAAGACCATACCCAGAGGACCAGCAGCAACGGCAGCAAAAAATAAATACCGTGACAGCAATTATGACCGCATGGAACTTGCAGTGCCAAAAGGAATGAAAGCACGCATAAAAGAGATTGCAAAGCAGCAGGGCTATTCCTCACAGAATAACTATGTTGTGGAAGCAGTAAAAGAGAAGTACCAGCGGGACACCGGGGAGGAATTGACGTGGCAGAAAGAATGATTATAGAGCCAGTGGAGAGGATAGAAGAAAATTATCTGGAAACCAGAAACAAGGTGATTGAAAACTGCTGGCACATGATAGTTGGGAACGACACGCCAAAGCAGGAAGACGGCTGGCTTGAAGTAATGAACGATAGACAGACGAAAAACGGGATTGCTAATATATACAACTTTATATATAAAGGGGAAAAAGCACTGACACTGGAAGAAGTACAAGGGTACGGGGCAAACAGGTATTTTATCAGTAGCAAGGAATATACGCTGGAAGATTATATGAGAGCAGTGCAAAATAATTCTGAAAAACTGTGAAAAAACTATTGACTTTATACTTCCGTAAGTATATAATAAAGATAGTTAAAGAAGCAACAATACTTTAACGAATACGGCAAGAGAAAGGAGAAAACATGGCAGACAATATGACAGATAAACAGTTTGAAAAAATCTTGAAAATGGTTGAAATGATTTTGGACGGCTGCAAAGACCTTGACGAAGCAAAAGCAAAGGTTAAGGAACTTACAGAAGACCAGAAAAAAGAAAAGTCGGCAGAATAGCCGACAGGGTACAAACAGAGGGGCGGCGGGCTTGCCACCAAAGCCCCAAACTGTTTATATAGATATAATATCAAGAAAACGTGGCAAGGTCAATATAATTCAATACGGAGGTAGTACAAATGGTGCAGACAATGAAAGAGTACCAGAAAGAATATTTTGAAAAAGAGGGGTACACCATAATTGACAATATGGAAAATGCAATCAGCACATTTTGTGAGAGATACCCACAACACACAAATGTTGCGGAAGAAAGCATATTGAATGACACAAATTGTGATTGGGTGGTGTTGAATGATGGAAGCGTGGCAGTTCTTCCGGGCGTATTAGAAAAGCCAGTGTGCGAAGTGTCGGAATATTACGGCGACAATGTGTTTATGCTTGTTTCAAGAGTGAATAAGGCATTACAAAGAGCAGGACAACAGGAAAAAGCGGAAGCGTGGAACAGAGAATATAAAGAGCAGCAGGACTATGAAGCGGTTTGGGAATTAGCCAGAAAGTATGTTACAATCATATAAAGTCAATACGGAGGAAAAGCAGATGAAAGAAAGCAAACCTGCGATATGGAACCCAGACAAAGCAATAGAGGGTGTATTTTGTCCGACGTGCGGGAACTGGATTGATGACTACACGGGACAGCCGGAAAACTGCCCGAAGTGCAGGCAAAAACTGTCCGGGTGGATAGATGGGAGAAAACACCCACCAGAACTGCACAAGACAAAATAAAAATAAAGAAAACCCCGGCAGGCAGCAGGCTTGCTGGGGTTTTCTTATACGTTGTACTAACTTAACACAGCCCACAGGAAATCTTGATTCTAAGACCAGTGATGAGGTAATCGCTCTGCTTAAGATGACAGCAAAAAAATATGGACAGACAATTGTAATGATTACCCATGATGACGAAATTGCACAGGTCGCTGACCGTATTCTGGTGATTGAGGACGGACAGGTGGTGGATTTCAGATGAAGACAATAAGCAGGATTGCATATAGCAATGACAAAAGGAACAGGACAAGAAGTATACTGATCATGATGGCAATCTGTCTGACCACGATGCTGCTTGTTATCATCAGTACTGTGGGAAATGGGGTAATTCATTTACAGAAAAGTCAGGCGGCAGGATCATATGGAAGCAATTATGGTCTGTTTGTTTCCGCAGACGGATCGCAGTTAAAAGAAGTAAACCGCCGTGCGGAAATAGATGCTACAGGCACTATGTGCACCGAAGGTATCATAAAAGGCAATGAAAAAGGCGGGTTTGTCTGCATGGATGAGACTGCAAGAAAAATGCTTCCTTATAATAAAGAATATGAGTTGAAGGAAGGAAAGTATCCGGAAAAAATGCAGGAAATTGCCGCAGGAAGAGCATTTTTTCGTGCAATGGGATATGATGATGTAAAGGTCGGAGATACGGTTACACTGGATTACCGCGCA
>ERZ838516.632-NODE-632-length-54316-cov-33.781206_pt1 | contig 54316 bp, 56 predicted proteins | sample MGYA00519910_ERZ838516 | MGnify/ENA primary metagenome ERZ838516 (study PRJEB31850, sample SAMEA3708837) | human gut metagenome | biome: human gut; feature: human-associated habitat; material: faeces | place: China | collected 2014 ... | reverse complement strand
CATTGTCAAAAGCAGTGGCTTATTACAAAGAAAAGGAAGGACGTGGTGCTATGAGCGAAGCAGTAAGACAGTATGCAATGGAATATGCAAAAGAGTATGCAAAGGAATATGCCAGGGAGTATGGTGAGGAACAGAAGGAAGAGGGGATTCTTCAGGGAAAAAATAATATGTTGTATTCATTGGTTTCAAAGGGAAGGTTAAAAATAGATGTAGCAGCCGAAGAGGCAAATGTCAGCCTTGGAGAATTTGAAAAATCGATGGAGGAAGCAGGATATAAAATTCCTGAATTGGTATAGTTTAATAGTTACAAGATACGTTAAATATAGACCCGGTTTGCATAAGTATGTGCAGACCGGGTTTTTATAATAAAAATGCAATGTATGATACAAAAAGTTTACAACTGACATATATACTCATTATAACAATATGGAACACAAAAAAGGAGAACCACATATGGATAAAAGGGGTAACATATTTTCACGAAATATGAGATTATTTGCAGCAATTATGACACTCATCGAGGCACTTGTCCTCACATCATTCACAGGCTGTGCCGGTAAAAAGGTGGATTATGGTGTGGACACGGAGGTAAAGGAGCAAAAGAACGCTTCTAAGGTATCTTATTTAAGGACTGACAAGCCATGGGTCGAAAATATAACTGTCCAGACAAAAAAAGGAGATGTAACCCTGGGAATCGATGCCAAAATACTGGTGCCGGATTGTGAAACCATGCATGTTGTTGGAGTGGAGGATGTGAAGCTCGATACAGAGTACAAGAAAAGGTTTTTAGATGCGTACTTTGGTGGTGGAGAGTATTATTATCATGATTTAGAGCATTATACAGTTGATGAATTGAATTCTTATATAGATTTAAAATCCAGGGAGCTGAATGAAATGAATAGCAGGGATGATGTGGATGATAGTACAAAACAGGAGCTGGTACAGCAAATGGAGCAGGATTTATCAGGTTATCGGGATTTACTGACTGATGCGAAAATCTCGTATACAATTGCTTCTGATTTACAAAGCTGTGATGAGTATGCCGGCTATAAAGGAGATACATTTTGTGAGGTAACATTTAAAGAGCATTGGGTAAATGCTTATGTCTTTAAGCTCGATGGAAAATATTACGGACCACCTTCATTTAAGGAGGAAAATTATGATAATGTCTCGCAGACATTTCAGGAGGATAATCTGACAGACAGTGCCGGAGCTGATGGAAATGAATGTACAAGAAGTGCAGCAGAGTCAAAAAAACTTGTGCAGGACTTTATGGGAAAGCTTGGACTGTCAAATCAGGTTGAGCGTGGAGAGTGCGATTGTAACTGGCTGGGATTTAATAATGGGGATGAAAACTGGGAGAGCCGCAGTAACACATTGTGGGGATATGTGTATTCGTATGGAACAGGCATTGATGGACAGGTTTTTAAGGATAGTTTTGATTCATCAGAATGTGACTCTATGCTTCGCGAGGATACGAAAGACATTACATTGGGTGACAGTATTCAGCTAACTGTTACAGACAATGGAATAATTGATGTGGTTATAGAATATCCGGTGAGTGTGACAAGCATATCCGGCAGTGTGGAGATGCTTTCTTTAAAGAATATAGAGCAGATAATTAAGGAGCAGCTAAAAAACAATGCCGACAAATATGAGCTTGAGATAAACAAAAGCTTTAACAATATGCAGCTTACATATTTCAGGCTGAAAGATAAGAATGAAACTGCAAAATACAGTTATGTGCCTGTATGGTCATTTTCGCGGCTGGTTGATTCACAAAAGAAAAATGTGATACTTGTAAATGCAATAGATGGCACAATAATCAATTCCGAGGATGTATTTTAAAATTTATGGAGAACTATTATGGGAAAGAAGAAAAAAGCAATTATGACACTCATCGAGGCACTTGTCCTCATATCACTCGCAGGCTGTGCCGGCAAAAAGGTAGATTATGGCGTGGACACGGAGGTAAAATCCCAAAATGTGGTAAGCAGTGTAAAGGATATTGACACCAATACAAGTTTTAATGATGAACTTACAGTAAATATGGGTGGTACTGATGAAAAGGTGAAAATCACGGCAGATATCAGAGTGCCGGAATGTGATACCATGTCAGTCACAGAGGTAGAGCGCATACCTTGTACCAAGGAGTTCAAGGAAAAGGTGATAAAGGCATATTTTGGTGATTCACAGGTCTATTATTACGACTATGCGCACATGACAAAAAAGGAGCTTGAGGAGATTATTGAGACTCTTGACAGGGACAACAACAGTCTGTCGGATGATGCCTCTGAGGAGATTTTGAAATGGCATGATGATATGAAAACTGAGTGCACAAAAGCACTTGAAACGGCAGCCGATGTGTGGACAGAGGCCACAGAATATGATTCCTGTGATGATTTTGTCGGAAAAATAGGTGATACCTGGTTTCACCTTCAGTTTTCAAGGCCAGATGATGACAACAGTGTGCTATCAGGCATCCAGAGCTATCCGCTTGACAGATGTGTGAAAAGCGTTTCAGATGGGGATCCGGATGAGAGGAGTACTAAATTTGATGATGGCTATGTGAAGCAGTACTATGGACCAAAATCACTGAAAGAGTATGACACGGTGAGGTATTTAAACGGTGACTTTATTGATGGAGACCTGCCGGTAAGCGATGTCAATGAGGCAAATATTTCGTTTGATGAGGCAAAGAAGAAAGCAGGTGACTTCATGCAGGCAATAGGAATTGAGTCAATGATTAAAACAGGAGAAAGCGACTGTGAATGGGAGGGATATAACAAGACTGAGGATAATGTATATAAGGAGGGGGATGTGCATAGAGCCATATGGGGCTATGTGCTTGAATATTCGCTTGGCGCAGATGATGTAGTGTATTCAAAATCACTGAATGTATTTGATTATTCAGCTTATAACAAATTTTGTCCTATGGACTGTCCTGGTTATGAGACAGGCAGTTTCAATGTAAATGAATATGGTGTCTATAGATTTGATATAGCAGAGCCGGTAAGCATTGTGAAAAAACAGCAGAAGGTGGAGCTCTTACCGGTGTCAAATATTTATAAGATTGCAAGAAATGAGCTTGAAAGCCACCCGGATAAATATATTGTGGAAGCGGATACACAATATCGTTATCTGACACTTGGCTATATCAGGGTAAAGGACAGCTCAGATTCACAGAGATTCAGCTATATCCCGGCATGGAGCCTTGAGCTGCTGCAAAGAGGAGAGGTCGAATCGTGTCCGGTATTTGTAAATGCAATAGACGGAACAGTGATTGAGCCGGAGCAGATATTCTGAATCAGAGAGAAGTGTGCATGGAGACTAAGGGAAATTATATAATAAAAAATGCAATACATGATACAAAAAGTTTATACATGGAGTTACATTTTTAGATAATAGATCAGGTTCATATTTATTTGGAAAAGATGTGGAAAATATATGATTAATAAAAAGAAAAAATATATAGGGCGTTTGACACTTGCCACTGCAATTACCTCTATTTTATTTTCAGGATGTGGGGCGGCACAAAAGGAGCTTGCACAGACGGACAGAGCTTCCTACGAGAAAATATCATACCAGACAGTTACGGTACAGAGCGGTTCACTCATACCGCAGACTACCATCAGTCTGAGAGCGCAGGGCTATACCAGGTTTTCCTATGGTGCGACAAACACGGAGCTTACGCTTGAAAAGGTAAATGTGGCAGTGGGTGATCATGTGAAAAAGGGTGATATACTGGTGGCTTTTAAATCCGGGGAGATACAGAAAAAGATTGAGGACTACAGCGGGCAGATCAGTCAGAATAAGCTTCTGGCAGAGCACTACAGGGCTATTATGAAAATCGATGATACTCAGGATTATTCAAGCGATATTGCCCAGCTTGATAAGGATACAGAGGTTGCGCAGCTTTATCTTGATGAGGCAGAGGAAAAACTGTCGAGATATCAGATCACGGCATCCGAGGATGGCACGATCACAGCAATGAACAATTCGCTTTTGGCGGGGGTTTTTGAACCGGGCAGCAATCTTATAACAGAAATCAGCGGAAACGGCAATTACGAGGCTGACAGACCAGAAGGTTATGACTTTAATGTAGGTGATATATACACGGCAACAGCATCTGATATAGAGTTTGAACTTAAGGTAAAAGAGGTGGACGATAAAAAGGTTGTTTTTGAACCGGTATCGGACATGTCGGCAGTATCGGATGCACAGATATTTTCCATGGAAGTGACGCGCCCTGCTATAGAAAATGCTGTGTATGTGCAAAAGGACGCAGTACATGAGAAGGATGGCAGGTATTTTGTATACACACTGGATGAGAATGGATACAGACAGGCGGTATGGATAAGTGCCGGAGATCAGGTGGGAGACTACCGGATCATCACAGAAGGACTTAAAAGCGGGGATGAGGTGGTTTTGCAGTGAAGATCAGAAACCTTTTATCAATAAAAAAACTGGCAGTACTGGGGATATGTGTATCGTTTGTGGCAGGCGGCTGTGGAAAAATGACAGAAAGCAGCATACCGGAGCTTGAAGAACCTGTAGCGTTAAATGAAGCCTATAGACCTGTGGAATACGGTACGATCGGCTCCATGCAGGTGCTGATGGCTACCGCAGTTCCGAGGGATTACTGCAATTACTACAGTGCCAACGTAAACATTTCACAGATATATGTGGAGCTGGGAGATACAGTAAATGCGGGGGATGTGCTTGCAGTCTGTGATGTGGATGAGGCAAAAAAACAGTTGCAGGAATGTAATGATGCGCTGGCGCATGAGAATGAGACATATGAGATATCCGCTCAGATCTCGGATACGCAGATCAAATTATGGGAGAGTCAGGCTGCGGATACGGACGAATTTTCAACAGAACAGATTGAGAAAAAAGAGAGCACAGAAGAGGATTACAATACGCAGATTGCCACAGAACAGGAAAATGAACGGTACGATAAGCAGCTTCACGAATACCGAGTGCAAAAGATCAATGAACAGATGGCTTTATATCAGCAGATTGTTGATGATGGAACGCTTAAGGCAGCCCACAGCGGTCTTGTCACTTACACTAAGAAGCTGACAGATGGAAGGTCTGCTGCGGCATACGAGAATATAGTCATTGTCTCCGATACGGATGACCTTGTGCTGGATATAAAAGATACAGCCATAAATGAGTACAAATACAGCGATTATGACAAGAAATATGTGATAGTCGATGGCGAAAAATATGATGTCACCGAGTCTCAATATACATCAGAGGTTTTGGTACTTTCGAAGATAAACAACCGCTATCCGGATGTGTGCGTGGAAAGCAGGGAAAAGCCGTTTCTTACGGCAGGACAGATGTATCCGGTATATTTTGAAAAGACAAAAGCAAATCAGGCACTTGTCGTGGGAAAAGATTCCATCTATAAGGATGGCGATACCAGATATGTCTATGTGAAAAATGATGAGGGCGGCCGCGAGAAACGCATCATAACAACAGGTGAGTTTGATGAAAACTATACACAGGTCACAGAGGGCTTAAAAGAGGGGGAGCTAGTCTACTATAATTCTACAGATCAGGTTCCGACAAAGTACAGCAAATATACGGTAACAAGGTCTGACTTTGATATAGCAAACTACGGTGTGCGCTACAGCAGATCTGACGCAGGGACGATAACCGAAACCTGTGATTATGAAGGGCAGATCGTTTCTGTCAATGTGAAGCAGGACGATACGGTAGAAAATGGGATGCTGCTTTACGTTGTGGATACCGGAGAGGGCAAAGCTGCCATAACAGAGGCAAAAAATGAGATCGACTCAGAGAATAAATCCTATGCGCACAAGATCGCAGATTACGATAAACAGGTAAAAGATTTATCTGAAGGTGGTAGCAGCGCAGAAGAAAATAACCAGGAGGATGAAAAGCCGGATACAGCATATGAAGAGCAGCAGTTGAAATTGAACTTACAGCTGCTTGATCTGCAGAAAAAACTTGCCAATGCAGACCACACCTATCAGCTTTCCCGGCTACAGTCAGCATATGACAGCATAAGCGCAGGAAATGACGGCAAAGGAAATATTTCAGTATATGCCAAAAATGACGGAAAAGTTTCAAAGGTGAGTGTCAAGGCAGGAGATAATGTGGAGAAAGGCTCAGATATCCTGCAGATAACCGGAAATTCCACGGACGTACTGCAGGTTCAGGTAAAGGATAGCAATAGCTATAAAGTATATAAGGACAATATAGCAGATGTGGGAGAGCGCGTATCACTTGAGCTGGACGGTACAACGATCTACGGAAGCTGTATCGGTTTTGCCGGTTACGGCAGGGAAGCTCAAAAGGGATATATAAATCAGGATGATAAAGGTGTGCATATTACCGGAAACACAGATTCGGGATATGGAAATGCAGCATTTTATATAAAACTTGACAATGGAATACCGGATGATCTGACCAGGGCATCTGCTGTAAAGTTTTCTTATGTTTCTTTTAAAAAGGTGGTAGTGGTGCCGACTTCGATCATACACAAGCAGGTCAATCCTATGGACAAAGATGATATATCATACTATGTGTGGAAAATTGATGGGGACAGCGTGGTAAAGCAGCCGGTAATATTGGGCGATTATACATCAGGCAGCAATACACTTGTGCTTTACGGTATTGATGAGGGCGATGAAATATGTTTGGCTTCGTAATTAATAAATTAAAAAACAGAAAATGGTTAAATCTGTGTCTGCTTATGGGAGTGGCTTTGTTTATAGCACTTTTTGTGTGCCACCCTATGTTTGAAAAGGGTGCGGGAAATCAGATACTCGACAGACTTTTTACGGATCATGCCACACAGCAGAATGAGTTTCCAGCACGGATGAGCCGCGAGGGAACATATGCGGTGGCAGATTATCCTGATTCGCAGTCAGTGCTTGATAAGCTGTCAGGATACGAAAAGAAGTGGACTGAATATGTGGATATAAACAAGGTTTCTTCACAGCAGCTTATCACACTCTCAGGAGGACGCGCAGATACAGAGTTTGGAGGACCTAACAATTATTTTACAATAGGATATCTGCCGGGACTTTCGGAGTACGCGGATGTTGTAAAATCTCAGACTGACACAGCCACATTCGAATGCAGTATAAGCGAAAAGACAATGGATCACTACGGACTTGTAGCAGGTGAAAAAATCTATTTACATGTACCTGATGGCAGTGGGAAAAAGGAAATTTCTTTCGTCATATCACAGATCTGCCGTGAAAAAGATATAAACGATCCATATTGGGCCAAGACGCTTTCGGATATGGGCGATGTGATATTTGTTTCGCAGGATGTTTTTGACGAAATGATGCAGTATTACAGCGAGGACAATATCAGCTACAGTGATTTTCTCATGCTGGATTACAGGCAGATCAACACGGAAAATGCCTCACTTTATGACGGTTATATGGAGCAGTTTAAGGATGCTGACAAGCTCTACAATGACAACATCCGTGATACGCTGGAGAGCTTTTTTACACAGCAGAAGACGATAAAGCTGATGCTTTGGGCGTTGGAGCTGCCGTGTCTTGTGCTTTTGATTTTATTTATAAGAATGATATCTGCACAGATACTTTCGCTCGAGGAAAATGACATACTTGTTTTAAGAAGCCGCGGTGCGACAAAATTACAGGTATTTATTTTGTACCTGCAGCAGTCGGGAATAATAGCGTTTGCGGGCTGTGTACTTGGAATAGTACTCGGATATATAATGTGCCGGGCTGCCGCATCTACAGACGGATTTTTAAGATTTACGGCAAAGGATATAGACACTTACAAATTTGTATGGCAGATGCTTGTCTATGCGGTGGCAGCGGCAGTTATCATGGTGCTGTTTATCACAGTTCCGGTGTGGAAAAAATCAAAGGATGCCATATCAGAGCGCAGCAGTAGGGGACGAATATCAAAGAAAAAGCCTCTTTGGGAGAAATGCTTTATAGACGTTATACTTTTGGCTCTGTCAGCATATCTGCTTTACAATTACAACAAGCAGAAGAGTACGCTTGCGATATCTGTTCTTGAGAACAGGAGCATAGATCCTGTCATGATACTGGACAATTCGCTTTTTATATTTGCAGCGGCACTTTTGTGCGTAAGACTTACCGGACTTATTATTCTGCTTGTGGACAGGCTCTTTAAAAAGCATTTTTCTCCGGCAATGTATGCATCATTTTTACAGCTGAAACGAACCAGATACAATCAGGGATTTCTGGCAGTATTTCTTATCATGACAGTGGCTGGCGGTATTTTTGACGCGAATATGGCGCGCACCATGAACAGCAATATGGAAAAACGGATCGTCTACAATGTGGGTTGTGATGCGATATACAACGAAGATTTCAGACTCAGGATACAGAAGAATAAAGATGGCTCTGTAAGCTGGATGTATGACGAGCCTGATTTCGGTAAATACGAGTCGCTCAAAAATGAGGGCATCTGTGACGTGGTCACGCGTGTGCTTGAGGACGAGCGGGTAGACATTTCCGCAGGCAGTGGTTCGGTTTCGGATGCATATCTTATGGCGATAAACACAAAAGAATTCGGTGAGACTGCGAAATTGCAGAGTGACCAAAATGATGATATTAATGACGCGCACTGGTTCAATTACCTGAATGAGCTGGCAAAAGAGCCGGACGGAGTCATCATTTCCTCAAATCTGGCAAAAGATATGGGACTTAAAGTTGGTGACAGCTTAAATTACTCAAGGTATGTACCGGAGGCTGTCGATGATGATCAGATCTACGCATCCGAGAATGCAAAGGTATGTGCCATAGTAAAAGGTTTTCCGGGCTACGAGCGTTACACCTATGAGACAGATGTAGAAGGAAATGTGACCGAGCAGGAGAAATACCTGATCGTTGCAAATTATGCTACGGTTGTGGAAAAGTTCGGCATGACACCGTACAGTGTGTGGATGAACCTGTCAAAAGGAAAAACGGTGGATGATATATACAAAAATTTAACATCCGCGCAGCAGCTTATAGACGAGAATAAAAACTCAGCCACAGTGCAGATCACAAACGGTATGTTTACATTAAGTTTTATACTTTCACTGATAGTGTGCTCAGTAGGATTTTTGCTGTATTGGGTTATGACACTAAAACAGAGGGAGCTGCAGTTTGGTATATACCGCGCAATGGGAATGAGAATGAGAGAGGTAAAAGCAATGCTTTTAAACGAGCAGATATTTTTATCATTTCTGCCGCTTCTTGCGGGAGCAGGCATAGGTATAACTGCAACAGCGATGTTTGTAAGGCTCATATCGATCATATATCTGCCGCAGAAACACAATATCGGAGTAAATGTATATATTTATCAATCTGATATGCTGGAGCTTGCAGGAGTACTTTTCGTGGCTGTAGCCGTATGCTATGTGGTTATCAGCAGACTGCTTAAGAGTATGAAGATAGCACAGGCACTAAGGCTTGGAGAAGATAGTTAGCATGTAAAAAATGAGGTCGTGACATATGGAAAATGCGATAATTGCTCAAAATATAAAAAGATATTTCAAGGCGGGAGATGGTACAACAGTCCACGCACTTGACGGAGTATCCATGGAGATAAAAAAAGGAACACTTGCCATCTTAAAAGGGCGTTCCGGCTCTGGAAAGACCACACTTCTTAATATCCTTAGTGCGCTTGATATGCCGACAGATGGAAGTGTGCAGTTTCTGGATAAAAACCTCGAGCAGATGACCGAGAAAGACCGGGAAATACTAAGGCGGTATGAGATGGGATTTGTATTCCAGTCTATAGCACTAATTCCCACGATGACGGCATATGAGAATGTGGAATTTGCCCTTAGACTTGCGAAAAATAAACGTCAGATACGGAAGAATTTGACTGATATGGATAATGACATTGGAGATGCAAAAAACGATGTGATAAATGAGAATATGCATGACAGAGTATCAGAGCTGCTGGAGCGTGTCGGACTCTCAAAGCGCATGGATCATATGCCGGATCAGTTATCAGGAGGTGAGCAGCAGAGAGTTGCGATAGCGCGCGCTGTGGTTCATCGCCCGAAGGTGGTCTTTGCGGATGAGCCGACAGGAGCACTTGATACCGCTGCTGGATTTGAAGTCATGCGATTGTTCCGTGAGTTGATAGACGATGAGGACATCACAATAGTTATGACCACGCATGATCCGAACCTGATGGAGCTGGGAGATGAAGTGTTTGAGCTTAGTGACGGCATAGTAATTTAAATTAAAAGGGGGGAAAACCAGATGATAAACTGCGATGGACTGGTAAAAATATATGAGACAGACGATAAAAAGGTGATGGCACTGGAGGGGCTTGACCTGACGGTGGAAACAGGGGAGATGCTTGCGGTAATAGGAAAATCCGGCAGCGGAAAATCCACCCTTTTAAATATGATAGGAGGACTGGAAACTCCAACGGCGGGAGTGCTCACTATTGACGGAAAAGACATTTCCACATATTCAGAAGCTGAAATGGTGAGATACCGCAGGGACAAGGTGGGCTTTGTGTGGCAGAAAAGTGCCAAAAATCTGTTCCCATACCTGACTGTGCTGCAGAATGTCGAGGCCGTGATGATGTTTGAAAATACCGGAAATACCGATAATTTAAAACACGGAGAAATTATAAAAAAACGCAAGGATAATAATAAAAGCTATGCCCTTAAACTGTTAAATGCAGTGGGATTACAGGAGCATAAGGATAAGCTTCCGGCTCAGCTATCGGGAGGAGAGCAGCAGCGCGCAGCGATAGCGGTGGCACTGGCAAATAAGCCGGACATACTGCTTGCGGATGAACCGACCGGAGCTGTGGATACAAGGACTGCTGATACAATCTATGAGCTGTTTCATAAGCTGAACAAAGAGCTTGGTATAACTATCATCATAGTGACACACGATATGGCACTTGCAGACCGTGTAGACCGCACAGTGCTTATATCTGACGGAAAGGTAAGTACGGAGAAATTGAAGAAACACCCTGCAATGGAATATACGGTTTTGGACAAGGCGCACAGGATAAAACTCACTGATGAGATGCTTGAGGCAGCGGGGATAGAGTCTAATAAGGTCAGGGTTGATGTGCAGGATGGAAGGCTTGTGATATCGCGGATTTAAAGACATATTAAACGTTTAGTGTTATAGAGACACAAAATATATCATTTTCGTTTTTGACAGAGATAAAACCACTATTTCTATTTACACATTCTTTGACATTTTCAAGCCCATATCCGTGGATAACTCCGGCTTTTTTTACCGAAACCTGTGGAATAGGATTGGATATTTCATAAAGCAGCACATGATTTTTCTGGCGCAGCGTACATGAGATGGATGGTTTGTGATCTGCCGGAAAAGCATCGCAGGCTTCTATTGCGTTATCCATAGTGTTTCCAATGATTATGTATAGGTCAACAGGCGAAATGTTGAGGTCAGTATCCAGCCATAGATTAAAGTTTATGGAGATTCCCAGACTGCCTGCTTTATTAGAGCCATAGTTTAGGATGCCGTCAACAATGGAATTACCGGTATCAATCATTTGGTCAAGGCTTGAAAACTTTTTCTTTAAGGCAGAGAGCTGGCTTTCGGCTTCAGGTCGTGTTTTCGTAGAAACCAGATTTTCCATTGCCAGCATGTATTTTTTTATATCATGCCAAAGTGCGCGGGATTCGTCCTGACGAGCAATGATATCCTGATAGTAAAGCTCCTGTTTGGCAAGCTGCTCCTGCATACAGAGCTGATTTTTCTGTAATTCATAAGATTTCTTTACTATTTCCGTATATCCACAAACCACTATATTGATAACAAGCATACATATGGTGGTCATCACAAAGGTGGAGTATTTACCATTGTCAATAAAGGTAGTGTACTGGGCAAACAGAATAAATATGCTTGACAGATTGCAGAGCATGAGTGGTATGGCATGCAGTAGAGCCTTTGAATCAAATCGGGCATTGGTAAATAAAATAATTATGACCAGCAAAAACAGATGAATAATCTTGCTTGTGGTATTGTAGATAAGCCGTCCTTCACTTATTCCTAAAAGTTCATTTATTGAAATTCCAAGTCTGGAAAGTACAAACGCACCAATAACATCGGAAAACATCGACGTGACAAAAAATAATATAATAGTATAGGTGATTTGGAATATTTTGCATTTGAAGCAGAAAGTATAGCATAAAAACAAAAATAAGCTGATAATGACAAGCCGTATAAACATAGGTGTATATAGGGTTGATAGCATTATGACCGCAAAGAGTGATATGCAAAATAGGATAATATATCTGCGGGAAGGGTATACAGGTCTAACCTCTTTATGAAAGAAGTAGAAAATAAGCAGGCATTCTATAATAATGGTATATACTTCAATTGGAAAATTCATTTGATGGTACCTCGTATCAAATTGTTAAAGCGCTCTTGGAAAATGGTCTGTTTTTTCCGCGAAAGTGGAATTTTGCAGCCGTCAGTCATAGTGACAGCAAGTGGTGTAAAGCTGTCCACATAATTCAAATTGATGCAATAACTTCTGTGAATCTGTACAAATGAAGGATATGAAAAAAATGAAATCATATTTTCCATTGAATCCTTTATCTCCAATGTGGATGTATTTGCAAAATGAAAAATAATGTGCCGGTTCAGACTCTCAAAATATATGACATCGTTTATAGAAATCATTTTCTGAGTTGAACCACACGTTACCGCTGCCTTTTGCGGAAGAATCTCGTCAAGAGCCTCCCTGACAACACTTTGAAACATTGTAATCGTTATCGGTTTGCATAAAAATCGAAAAGCAATTCCATATCCTCGGACTGCATACTGCAGTGCGTTTGTCGTAAAAACTATTACGGGACGAGGAGAATATCCTGCTAAAATAGAGCCAATTTCAAAACCATTTGGCTTATCCATTTCTATATCAAGAAAAATTAAATCATAAAATTGGGATTTAAAAGCCTCAAGCAGGGCAGAGGCAGACAAGAAAGTAGAAATATTGTATGGTAATTTGCATGATTTGCAGTAATTGTAAAGTATATCAATATCTTGTTGTTCATCATCACAAATAGCAATATTCATAAAAATAATCCCCTTATCAAAACAATTAAGCTATGAAGATTATAAATTATAAATTTTGAATTTACAAGATTAATTTAGGTTTTTCAAATCATCCATCAGATTGAGAACAATATGTTTTTTGTCAATTGATAATTGTTTGGCATAGAGAGCTATCTGATTATCCAATTGCTGACTTTCAGAAGTATGTGTATCGGTGCCCCAAAACAATTCATTTGCGTCTATTTTGAGAGTATTGATTATTTTTGATAAAACAGAAAGTGAAATTTTGCTTTCACCACGTTCAATTTGACCAATAAATCCGCAGGAGCAGTCTGCATATTCACTTAATTGTTCTTGTGTTAGATTATTTTTCAAACGGTAGAAACGTATGATTTTTCCTATATGCTTTATGAATTCTGTATCCTGCATGATTTACCTGCCTTCATATTTAAACTATAGATATTGTAGGTAAAAAAATTAATATTTTGAATATAGTATTACTATCATTTTGCAATAGTAGTACTACTATATATGCAAAAGGTGTGTATATTTATGTCGTTAGTGCATGAGCTATTGTATATACAGTGATGTTGAGTAGAATTGAGAGTGTAAAGAATAAAAACAAAGGAGCAAAGAATTATGGTTAAAAAAGGTATAGTAAAATTTTCAAAAATTGTTGCAACATTTACAATGGTACTTGCTGTTGTCTCTGTGAATGCAACATGTTTCTTTTTTTCACATCAGCCAGATATCCCAGACTCATTGAAAAAAAGAAATGATTAAGAAAGCAAGTACACTAATTGTTGAGTTTTGGATTAAAAATGCAATAATCAAGACTGATGATAAGGAATCATACTGCTATGGTATGGAATTGATTTTGTCAACATTAATAAATGTTGCTTTTATGGTTATATTATCATATTACGTTATAGGATATCCTATAGCATTTATTCCGTACATAGCAGTGTATACTCCGTTGAGGTTGACAGCTGGAGGATATCATGCACGTAGTCATCTTAAATGTATCTTGTATACGCAGATTACCTTTATTGTATTTGTGATGTCTGCATTGGCATTGGCAAAAAAAAATATATGGTGTTTGATGGTGCTATATATGGTAGCAGTGTTAACTGTACTGGGATTGGCTCCGGTTGAAGCAGAAAATAAACCATTAACAGTAGAAGAAAAGCATAAGCAACAATTAAATACATGGGGATTTCAGACTATCATTTTAATTGTAATTGTTATAGCAGCAATTTTTGGAGTAATGAAAAATGAAATAGTGCTTTGTGTTATGGCTGCTAATATTTCGGTAGCGATTTCGTTGATTCTTGCAAAAATTATTGATTAAATGTCAAACGTGTACGAATTCGTGTCATTCATGTATATATGGTTGAAGATATCTGGATTATCGGATATAAATAAATTAACAACAGCGAAATTATAATGCTGAGATTTTTATGAAAATCAAGACCAATCAAATGAAAAAGTGATAGATAAGGGAATAAAGAATGAGATACACTTTCATAAAACAACATGATGCAACAGACTGTGCAGCAGCTTGCATGGGCATGGTCTGTCTGCACTATAAAAAAGAAACAACAATAACAAAATTACGTGACATGATGGGAACAGACCTGAAAGGAACAAACCTTATAGGATTGTCAAAGTGTGCAGAAGAACTTGGATTTAACTGTCAGGCTGTAAAAGTAGATAAAGAGGGGTTTGTTAGCAGATATACATTACCAGCTATAGCAAATATTGTGACAAAGGAAGGCTTATCGCATTTTGTAGTGATATTCAGGATCACAAAAAAGTATGTGATAATAGGTGATCCGGCTAAGGATCTTGAGAGACTGACTATAGACGAGTTTTATAAGAAATTTACAGGAGCCATGCTCCTGCTGAAACCAAATAGTGAGTTTGAGCGTGAAAAGATAAAGGGAACGAAGTTATTCGACAGATATATAAAGCTGCTGCTTCCACAGAAGAAGCTGTTTATATATGCTCTTGTAGCATCACTTCTGGTTACGCTTCTGGGAATTTTATCATCACTTTTTAACAATATAATATATGATGAAATACTTCCGTATCAGCAAAAAGATGTATTAAAGATGATGCTTGCGGTATTTCTTGGAATTTCACTGACCTCGACATTTGTCAGCTTTGTAAGACAGTGGATACTTATGCACCTGTCAATAAAGATAGATATACCACTTATGCTGGGGTATTTTGAACATATATACAAATTGCCGATGAAATTTTTTGCGAGCCGTAAGACCGGTGATATTACAACCAGGTTTTCGGATGCATTTACCATAAAAGACATATTTACCAGTATAGCATTATCACTGATCATGGACATATCAATGGCTTTGATAACCGGAGTAATACTTTTTCAGATGAACCCGAAGCTTTTTGCAGTGATCATAATGATGACACTCATAAGTATTGTACTCGTATTTATATTCAAGCAGCCATATAAGAAGATAAACGAAGAACAGATGCAGCAGTCATCCATACTCAACTCGGAAATAATAGAAGGGCTTCGCGCAGTTGAGACAATAAAGGGAAATGCCAATGAGGATATAGAGCTCGAAAGCATAGAGCGGGAATACATAAAATCTCTTAGGATAAGTTATAAAGAGGGTATGCTTTCAAATGTGCAGTCAACAATATCGAGTGTTATATCGGGAGTTGGTAATCTGGTGCTTCTGTATGTAGGAATAATGCAGGTCATAAATAACAACATGACGCTTGGAAGCTTCATGGCATTTAACACACTTGCGGGATACTTTATGGATCCTATAGGTAATCTGGTAAGCCTTCAGTTATCCATTCAGGAAGCAAATATTTCAATGAAGAGGCTTTCTGAAATCATGGATTATGAGAGAGAACAGAAAAGCGAGAGACAGTATCAGGAGATATCAAGTATAGATGGTGATATTAAGCTTGATCATGTCACTTTCAGATACGGAAACAGAAAACCGGCTTTGGATGATGTGAGCTTTATTATAGAAAAAGGACAGAAAGTGGCACTTGTGGGGGCAAGCGGAAGCGGAAAATCTACAATAGCCAAGCTACTGCTCAAATATTATGAGCCGGAGGCGGGGGATATAACTATAGATGGGATGGATATATCAGAATATAAGAATGACGATATACGTCATGCGATATCATATGTGCCACAGAATATAGAGCTTTTTTCAAAAAGTATTTATGACAATATAAGAGTTACGAGACAGAGTGCAACGCTTGACGAGGTAAAAGAGGCTGCCAAAGCCGCTGATGCCCATGAATTCATAAAGAGACTGCCGATGCAGTATTATACCTATCTCGAAGAAGCCGGAAATGGACTAAGCGGTGGTGAAAAACAGCGAATTGCGCTTGCAAGAGCATTTCTTAAAGAAAACCAGTTTTATATCATGGATGAATCTACCAGCAATCTGGATTTTGCAACAGAAAATATCATTTTTGATATGATATACAATAAATTCAGAAAAAAGACCATGCTCATTATTGCGCACAGGCTTGCAACAGTAAAAAACTGTGACAAGATAATAGTCATGGACAAAGGAAAAATTGTAGAACAGGGAACACATCAGCAGTTGCTGGAGAAGAAAGGACAGTATTACAGACTGTGGGAAATGCAGCAGGGAAATTTTGTTATCAGGCAGGATGAAAGCGTGGATAAGCAGAATGAAACAGAGCTGGATGATGGCGAAGAGATGAGCTACACTTAGAGATTATAATTTTGTATGTAATGATCATTTACATAAAGTTGTGACTGGTTGCAAACAGGAATGACAGAAACATTAAAACAAATAGAATACAGGAAAGTGAGGTAGACGTTATGGATATGAGCTATGACGGAACATTGGTACTTCCAAGCAGTTATGCTGTTATGGATGAAGAGGAGATGAGTTATGTAGAGGGAGGATGGATTGGTGCGCCAAATTGGCTTGTTGGTGGAGTAATTAATTTAGCTATTGATTGTATTGTGGTTGGTGGGTGTAGAACAGCAGCAAAGTACTTTACAGGACAATTTAAAAAATATGGGGCTAAAAAGGCTGGTTTATGTTTTTCTAAAACATTAAAAAAGAAACTAATAGCTAAGGGTATTGCTTCAGGAGTTGCCGCAGGCATTTGTGGTATTGCGGCCACAGGCATTACAGTTTTATCTTGGGCGTTAGATCCAGGTGGATCATTAGCTGCGTATATTGATAAGAGAGATAGTACAGGGGCTAATGGTTGGTGTACAATTGGATAATTGAATTAATGTGAAAATTTGTTACTAAAATCTAAACTTCCCATATCATAAAGGATTGAATTATTAAAATATGAAATCTATTTTGTATATGGGAGGTTTTAGTTAATGATTTCCTGAATGGGACATAAACTTTTTGGGTGTCCGATACTATACAAGAGGTAAGTGCTATGGAATACTTGAATTTGGAAAAGTCAGGACTTATTACTATCCTGATTCCCCTTAATTTTTTAATTGGAGAATATACATTGTTTTTTCGCTTGAATGGATGGAGCCGGAAAATAATTCACTTAATCACAGGTGTGATTGATCTATTTTTTGTGGTGGCAACAATTGCTAGTGGAGAGCATCCATATTATCCATTTGTGATTTTCGGTGGAATGTTAATTGGAATCATTCAAAGTGAATGGCGTTATAGAGAATTCAGTGAAGAAACAAATTGTTGGGACAAAATAGATATATTGTTTAAAAAGGGGAGAATTTTGTTGGGAGCGATATTAATTATTATTGAAATAGTGGTTAGAATGTTGTATCCGTCAATGTTTATGAGATTGCCATTAATAACACGTATCTTTTCGTATATCATTTTAGCTGTGTTACCTATTGAAATAATAGTTTTTAACAGTTTTCTTGTAAAAAAACATAATGGTATGGCAATTGAATATTTTTAGAAAGCAAGGTAAAAACATGCCATTCATGACAAGAAAGTGTCGTTCGTGACAAAAGAAAGTGGAGGCGAGAAACAGTGAATTGCACTTGCTAGAGCATTTCTAAAGGAAAATCAGTTTTATATCATGGATGAATCCACAAGTAATCTGGATTTTGCAACGGAAAATATAATCTTCGATATGATATACAATAAATTCAGAAAAAAGACCATGCTCATTATTGCGCGCAGGCTTGCAACAATAAAAAACTGTGACAAGATAATAGTCATGGATAAAGGGAAAATTGTAGAACAGGGAACACATCAGCAGTTACTGGAGAGGAAAGGACTGTATTACAGACTGTGGGAAATGCAGCAGGGGAATTTTGTTATCAAAGAAGATTCAGATAAGGATGAACAGTTTGCTGAGAACTTTGAGAATGATGATGAGGGTGTAATGAGCTACACCTAGAAGATTAATGTTGTATGTAATAGCTTTACATAGAGTCAGGACTGGTTGCAAACAGGCGTGACAAAAATAAAACAAATGAAGGAGGTACGCATATATGGATATGTGTTACGATGGAGCACTGGTGCTCCCTAGCAGTTATGCTGTAATGAATGAAAATGAGATGAATTATGTTGAAGGAGGAATAGCTGTATCAACAGTAGTAGGTATAGTTACTGCGGTAATAGCCACATATGGTGCCACATATGGTGCAGGAACGGTATGTGGTAAAAGATTATATTATGCTGGCATGAATACTACTCAAAAATGGTCTAAGTGGAAATGGCAGACTAGAGCTATTGTAATTGGAACTGCTAGCAGTCTGGGACTTGGTGGTGCCATTGCAGGTACTGTTTTTATGCTTGGTTTGGAAAATCAGTTATATGATATGATGTAGTATAATTATATTTAAGTTCATATATGGATTTACAATCCATATATGAACTTGATGGAGGAATGAATATGAAAACTAACCTTGAACTTATTTTACTAGTAATTAACTGGGTAATTGTTGCAATACAGGCATTTACTATATTTTTATATGGAAATAGTATAGGTTTATTTATTATTATGTTGCTTGCATTAATAGTACAAGTATTTAGTGTTTATGATAATAAAAAGAAATAATTAAAATATATGAACATAATAAAATTTTTCGAGTATTATATCGGAAGTTTGCAATCTGGTAAGCTTTCAGTTATCCATTCAGGAAGCAAATATTTCAATGAAGAGACTTTCTGAAATTATGGATTATGAGAGAGAACAGAAAAGCGAGAGACAGTATCAGGAGATATCAAGTATAGATAGTGGCATCATCTACACAACTTGAAAAGGAGATATTAATGAAAAAACATATAATTTGGAATTCAGTGGTATTTATTTTCTTTTTTGGCATTATGTCTGTATATTTAGATAAGATTCCATTGGTAGTTTGGATGCTGGTAGGGGTTATTATAGAAGTTTTGTTTAGAATAATATGGGGATTTATAGAGAAAAATGATAATGATAATATAACTGATAAGGATTGTGAAAATTATAATAAAAAGAGAAAAAAATATAAGGGCAAAATTAATGAATAAAATAACAATTTTAGAAAATAAAACGTTAAAACTTCAAAATGTATTATCTGTGCAGGTGGATTTAGAATCTGAATCAGATGAACTCTTTGATATTGAAATTAATAAATTGAATACTTATATACAAACTCATGGAGCAAAACAGATTGGACCATTAATTCAGGCTACGAGTTTTGAAATTAAAGATGACGGAGCTGTAGATATTAAAATGCAGTTTATGCTTCAGACAGACAACTTCATCCACAACGTAGAACCACCTTACAAGATGGATTCCATTTTACGTGTAAAGAACTGTCTCTATGCACGTTATATCGGACCGGAGGATAAGCTGAAATTTGCCTATGACAAGCTCGGAGTTTATGCATTTGAGAATGACATAGAGCTTGAAGGCTGCAATTATACTATCTATGTGGACAGGAATGAAGAGGATGAAACCATGGTTGCGGATGTATTCATGCCTGTAAAGGAATAAAAGAAATATGAGCAAAAGAGTAAAGAGTTTAGATGAAATAAGGGAATCAAGACTGCTGTTTGATAAAAATCCGCCTGCGTTTGGATATATTCTGATAACTGTTGTAGCTATATTTATGACCATTGCCGTGGTGTGGAGTACAAAGGCATCAAAGGTTTATACAATACAGGCACAGGGAAATGTGACAAATGATGAATCTAACTATGTGATGTGCAGTTATACAGGGGAAATCCTTGATTGTAGTATGAAAGAGGGAGAGCTTGTGAAAGCAGGGGATGTACTTTTTACTGTCAAAAGTACAGATTATGACATGCAGCAGACACAATTGGAAGAAAACAGGCAGTCTTATGTGGAGCAGGTATCCCAGTATCAGCTTCTGATAAAGTCAATAAAGGATGATACTAATTATTTTGATGAGGCAAAGGCAGAAGATGGCTTGTACTGGAGTCTCTATGAGACATATAAATCTCAGATAGACCAGAATAAGGTTGATGTATCAACTTATCAGGCATATGGATATACAGATGATCAGATACAGGCACAGCTTGAAACCAATCAGGGTAAGATTGATGAAGTATATTATTCTGCCATACAATCTGCCGAGGCAAAGATTGAAGAGGCGAATCTGCAAATTGCATCAATAGATGCACAGCTTGCAGCGGTGACAAGCGGGCAGGATGCTTATGAGGTAAAAGCAACCACATCAGGAGTTCTGCATATGCTGGGAAATTATAAGAGTGGAATGGTTGTGCAGACCACAACTACTGTTGCAACAATTACACCGGAAAATTCACAGAGATTTCTCGAAGCATATGTTTCGACATCCGATATGGCTAGAATGCATGAGGGTGATTCTGTTCAGGTAGTGGTGGATGGATTATCGCAGAATGTATATGGAACAATAAGCGGAATGGTAAGCCGTATCGACAGCAATGTTACCACACAGGAAAGCTCTGATGGTTCGGCAAGTCAGGCGTTTAAAGTGATGATAGTACTTAATCAGGACTATGTGCTGAGCAGAGAGGGCGATAAGGTTGACATTACAAATGGTATGACTGCCGTGGCAAGAATACGGTATGATAAAGTCACATATTTTGACTATGTTCTTGAGAAACTTGGTATCAAAACAAGAAAATGATGTGGGATAAGGTTATGAAATTAAGAAGTAAGATACAGATTTTAGCAGTGTTGTTTATATTATGTATAGGCATGACATATCCGATAATGCCGGCATATGCAACAGAGCTTATAGATGAGGATACCGGTGCGGATGATAATGCCGGGAGTAATATAACAGATAATGCAATTGATAACTCAACAGATGATGATGCTTTGGATACTTCACAAAAAACAGATGGTGTTGCAGATATAGAGAAGAATATACCGGTAGCTGATATCGAAATATCAGACCATGAGGATGAATTGGAGGCTGGGAATACCTTAAATCTTACTGCTACAGTTTTACCGTCTACAGCAACGGATTCTACTGTGATGTTCAGATCGTCGGATACGAATGTTGCTACTGTAAATTCCAGTGGTGAGGTAAAAGGAATTTCAAAGGGCAGCGTTACAATATATGTATCGGCAGGCAGTATTACAAAAGAGGTGAATCTGACAGTTAAGGTAAAGACTACAGTGATAAAAATAAATAAGGACTATCTGGTATTGAAGCAGGGAGAGGCATTTAAGCTTAGTGTATCAGTATCCCCGGCAGAGGCAGAACAGGGGATTTCGTTTAAGTCAACAGATAGCTCGGTTGCTTCTGTATCTAATGGAGGAGTGGTGACGGCAAAAAGTACGGGAACAGCGACAATAATAGTTTCAAATGGAGACTTGTCGAATGCCGTATCTGTAATAGTAAATAAGAATTCGGACACTGATATAATAAATCCACAGAACACAGAAAGCAGTACACAAGAGGTGGAATCGCAGAAATTTGATGAAAATATAGATGCATCTGAGGTAGGAATGATAGACACACAGATGCTGTATGAACTGTATACGTCAGGGAAGTCAATGAAAGTGACAGGTGATGGGTACAGCATGATAATAGATGGAAAAAAGATAGTAAATTATAACAACGAACTTGATACGGATATAAAGCTGAAAAAGGCTAATGGATATACGGAATTTGAGCTTAACAATGGCAAATATTTGTGCGGAGAGATCACAATTCATATAGATGATATAAGTGGAAAGTATCTGTATTTATATAATAATGTAAAACATAAATATGAGCTTGTAAGTACACAAAATATGGAAGAACTAAAATTAAGTACACCGGGTAAATATATGATAACTACTGAGAAAATCAGTGAAAGCTCAAAAGCAGTCAGATACATATTGATTATAGGAGGCTGTCTTATTCTGGTGGGAAGTGCTGTGTATGTAGTGATGAAGAGGAGATATTGGTTTTGGTAAATTAGTATGTAATGATCATTTACATAGAGTTCTGTCTGGTTGCAAACGGAAAGAACGTTGCAAAATAGTTCAAACAAAATGAAAAGTAGGTACGCATAGATGGATATGTGTTACGATGGAGCATTAGTGCTCCCTAGCAGTTATGCTGTAATGGATGAAGAGGAGATGTGCTATACGGAAGGAGGAATAGCTGTAACAACAGTAGCAACTATAGTTGGTACGGTAATAACCATATATGGTGCCACATATGCTGGAGGAACGGTATGTGGTAAAAGATTATATCATGCTGGCATAAATACTGCTAAAAAATGGTCTAAGTGGAAATGGCAGACTAGAGCAATTGTAATTGGGACTGCTAGCCGTATGGGACTGGCTGGTACCATTGCAGGTACCGTCTTTATGCTTGGTTTGGAAAATCAGTTATATGATATGATGTAGTAAAATACTAGGAGAAATGGATATGAAAAATAACCTTGAACTTATTTTATTAGTAGGTAACTGGGTAGTTGTTGCAATACAGGCATTTACTATATTTTTATATGGAAATAGTATAGGTTTATTTATTATTATGTTGCTTGCATTAATAGTACAAGTACTTGGTGTTTATGATAATAGAAAGAAATAATTAATATATTGACTTACAAAATGTGTATTAAAAGAATAGTAAACAGGCGTGGAGCTAGTCTCTCTACGCCTGTTTAAATGCGTGCCTTATTCACTTACCACAACCTTACAATCCTTCTTAAAGCAAGCAATTCCATACTTGATGAAATTGCGCATGCCATCCTGCTTCAGCTTATCCACATATGACTTTTCTTCAATCTGCTTCAGTGCCTCATCGCAGGCTGCATCTATATCGCCATTTTCGGCATATTTAAGCTCTATCACGATGCCGGTTCGGTTGTTTGGAACTTCAACGAGGATATCGCTGTAGCCTGTGCCCGATTCGGTGTTTGATTTGATGAGCCAGCTTGCTTTGTAGCCCAGCAGACCGAGCAGGATTCCGTGGTAGAAATTTTCTTTTTTATCTTTGGCAACTGCGGTATCCCTTATACTTATTGTATTCCAGAGATAATCGCCAAAAAGCTCTTCTATTTTTTCAGTATCCTTCTCCACAAATGCATTGCAGAATTGTTCAAGTGTCTTTCCATCATTTGCGGTTGTATCGCTGAACCATTCGCGGATTTTTTTGATAAAAAGGTTTTTTATCTTGCGGTTTGGTATTGATAAACGCACCCTGCCATCGTCAGTCACACCCTGCTTGGTCAGGTAACCGGTGGTGAAGAGCACACTCCACAGGTTTGCGATGCTTTTGTCGATTTCATCGTAGGTAAGCTCCTGGGATATTTCTTTTTCAATGTATTCGCCTGCTATCAGGCGCTCAATCTCATCCTTGGTCTGGACATCGGCTTTGTCAATGAAGCTTCTGACCAGAGCATTTCCGCTTGAATTTGACCAGAAGTCCTGCGGCTTTGCAGTGGAATCAAATCTGAGCAGATCCACGTAATTTATCACGTCCCATGGACAGTATACGTCGGCATTTCCAAAGTGGTATCCGTCGTACCATTCTTTTACATCTGCATAATGCTCTGAAAGATTAAAATACGTAAGTATTTCCTGAACATCTTTATCTGTAAAGCCAAAGCGTCTTGGATGGGTGAACAGCGTTACTTCACTCCAAGTATTTAAAAACTGCTCAATAAACATAGTTTTGTCAATATAATAAAACCCAGATCTTCGTATATCTTCAAAATTTTCAATTCCAACAGGCAGTTTTAATATTTCCATGCGAGCCGCCCAAGTTAAAATATGTTTGATGCATTCACATATAGTATAACTGATTTTTAGAGGAATAACATTTTCTATTGATTATCTAAAAATTAGGGCATTTATGGTTATAATTATTTGTTTGAAAAATACTGTGAGTTTGTCTATAATTGAGCTATAGATAATTTCAAGAGGTATAATACAAAATGATAAAAATAGGTATTGAGTAGTTAAGTACAACGTTCACGGGGTTATTATTGAAATATGGTATTTGTCATGTTATTTTTATCTTAGAGATAAGCCTGCTAAATTTGTTGAGTACCATTCGTGTCATTCATGTATTTATGGTTGAAGATATATGGATTATAGGATATAAAGAAATTAACAACAGTTGAAGAGTCAGGATCGATTGCAAATAGAAGTGACAAAATAAGGGGGAATATGAAGAATAATTTAAAAGTTTTATTCATACAATTATGTGTTTTGGCAATAGGCTGCTTTATCGGAGAAGCAGTTTTCGGCTTACCCAAATGGCTTGGACTTGTGATAGCAGGTCTTATGTTTTATTTGGTATTTTTTATAATACAGATTAAAGGTGCTATGAGTAATATAAAAGATGAAGTGTCAAGTGATGGCATAGCCGGAGCAAGAATATGCGGAGTCTTTATTTCTGCGATACTACTTGCATTTATATTGGGAATATATGTTTATCAAGCGGCTAATATAGCGATGACTATAGCCGGTGTGGTATTGCTTATATTACAGCGGAGAAAAATAAAAGGGTTTTTCTTTGAGAATCGCTGGGAGAATAATTTTTGGTTGGTGTATTTTGGTATTGCATTTATTATTTGTGGTGTTTTTTCTGTATTTGCTTGTCTGGATATTGCACCATGCACGGAGCTTTGTGGTGTTTACAGGGCTATCGGTATCATAGTGTGGATTTTGGTGATTTTATGGACACTTCCGCCTGATACATGGTTGGCCAGATTTGCCACAAATAACTATAAGAGATATGAAGATAATTATGATTAAGAAAGAAAAATAGAGATTATTTTCTAATGAAAATTATCGGACAAAATAAGGAGGATAAATGAAAAAAATAGTTTCTAATTTGTCAGTAATGATTTTTGTCATAGGATGTGCAATAATGGAAATAACAACATGGCTTATTGATTCATATGTTATGTTTTATATAGGAATAATTATTGTTATAGTGGGAATTATTGGAATGATTATTCAAGGAAAGTTTAAGAAGGTAATTGAGTTTATTATAGAGTATTTTTAGAAAGTTTTGCTTTCAACATTTTACCACTTGATAGTTTATAGAGAGTAAAAATAGATAAAAAGTTAAGAAAAGGAGAAAATGAAAATGAAAAAAAATCTTGAACTTATTTTATTAATAATTAACTGGATAATTGTTGCAATACAGGCATTTACTATATTTTTATATGGAAATAGCATAGGGTTGTTTATTATTATGCTGCTTGCATTAATAGCTCAAGTATTTAGTGTTTATGATAATAGAAAAAAATAATTATTAGATAGGATAAAATATATGAGCAAAATAATATATGTGTTAATTGCAATACTAATTTATATGATTATTAATTTATTTATAGTAATAAAGAAAAATACAAAAATTTTACATTTTGCTGGTTCTATTTTGTTTTTACAAGTTTTTTTATTGTCGGTTGTTAATTCACATTTCATTACATTGAGTGAGTATTCTGTATGTGAATATATATTTTTATTTTGTATGACCATATATGCAATTTTAGTTTATTTTTTAGAAAACAAAAAAAGATGAAAAAATTCCCGAACTTTATTATAATATGTATAAAGTATCTATATGTATCACTGATACATACTGGTACACAATTCAATTATATAAACGGAGATTACATAAAATGAAACGATTTACCGCAATATTACTTACAGGCATGATGATATTTACCCTCGCATCATGCGGCAAAAAAGCACAGGATACACCAACAGAGCCTACAACAGAGCCTACAACAGAGACACAGGCTGCAGAGAAGGTTGAGATGCCTACGGAAACAGAAGCTGTGACAGAGGTGGTAACAGAGGCCGCAAAAGAAACACAGCAGACAGAAGCACAGCAGGAAGAACAGACTGCCGAACAGCAGGACGAGGAGCAGAACAATTCAGGTGAAAATAATTCCTCTTATCAGTATGTAGAAAGAGCATCCTATGAGAATGGAGAATCAGTATCACTAAATCCTTCATGGCAGTATGCAGACCATTCAGCGATAAATTCAGGCTGTGCGGTCATGTACAAGGCTACAGCAAACCGTAAAAACATAGTAGTAGGTGTCAATGCTGGACACGGTACAAGCGGAGGAACTTCGGTGAAGACACTTTGTCATCCGGACGGCTCGGCAAAGACCACAGGTGGTACAACAGGCGCAGGTGCAACAAAAGCAGTAGCAGTTTCAGGTGGTATGTCCTTTAATGACGGTACACCGGAGAGCTCTGTCACACTTCGTATGGCGCAGATATTAAAGGACAAGCTGCTTGCGGCAGGCTATGATGTGCTTATGGTAAGAGACGGAAGCGATGTACAGCTTGATAACGTAGCACGTACTGTCATCTGTAATAATGCGGCAGACTGCCATATTGCGCTGCACTGGGATGGTGACGGACTAAGCTATGATAAGGGCTGCTTTTACATATCAGTGCCGGGCGGCATAAAGGGTATGGAGCCGGTTGCATCACACTGGCAGCAGCATGATGCACTTGGGGCAAGCCTGATAGAAGGACTGCGTGCTCATGGAGCAAAGATAAACGGTAATGGCTCTATGGCAATAGACCTGACACAGACCTCATACAGTACAGTTCCGTCAGTGGATGTAGAGCTTGGCAATGCATGCTCTGACCACAGCGATGCCACACTTGAAAATCTGGCAGACGGACTGGTGCAGGGAGTCGAGGGATATTTCTAGAATATAAAAAGTTACTGTTGTTTTTTGGTGTGTATTGGCACTAAACTAAAGTTTGCAAAAACAACCGAATAATAGTAAAATGTCATATATGCGAGTATATTATTACGAAAACGAGCTGGAGGACGAGTTTTCCTCTGCTTCAATCAAGGCAAAAAAAATAGACGCAGACTATGACTACAGTATGGATAGTGCAGGAAGGCGATTTCTGCACTTCTTTTGGTATAAAATTATAGCAAAGCCTATAGCACGATTGTTTTTGCAGCTTAAATTCCGTCACAGGATAGTGGGTCTTGAGAAAATGGAGGCTGTACCTTCACATTTGCTGCAAGGAATAATAAGCCGGTGCTTCCGGTGTTTTTCACTATGAGTGACAGCGATGTAATCGATGCAGATGGTTTTTATGTGCAGGAATACACAGTGCATTTCTGTGAGCCAATCTATCCGGATCCGTCAAAGAAGCAGGCGGATTCATAGAAACGGTACAATAGATATAGAAAGGGAATATTATGACAGACAACAAATCCGGGGAGATACTCATAATAGAGGATGACAAGGACATTAATGATCTGCTTGCGACAGCGCTTTCAAAAGCCGGATATAGGACAAGACAGGCATGGTCAGGCACAGAGGGAGAGCTTTTGCTTAAGCTGGACAGGGAAGCTTATGCGCTTGTGCTATTGGATCTGATGCTTCCGGGGCTTTCAGGGGAGGAGCTTCTGGCAAGGATACGGCAGATGGATGCGTCACTTCCGGTGATAATACTTACGGCAAAGGATGAGCTGGATGAGAAAATCAATCTGCTCGTGGCAGGCGCTGATGATTACATCACAAAGCCGTTTGAGATAAAGGAGGTCGTTGCCAGAGTGGCTGTGCAGCTTCGTCATGCGGTGGCAGATGTGCCTTCAAAGTCGGGCCAGGCAGGGGAAAACCAGACAAAAGCAGAAAATGAGACCGGGCAGGGAGATACTGCAAATACATATATAGCGGGTCCTGCTAAAATAGAGCACAGACAGCTTGTGCTTGATCGGATTTCAAGACAGCTTTACGTGGCAGATAACGCTGTTGACGGCATCACAAAGCAGGAGTTTGCCATACTCGAGCTTCTCATGGCGCATCCCAGACAGGTGTTTGCCAAGGAGGACATATTTGAATATGCCTGGGATGAGCCGTATATTGGCGAGACAAAGACTCTTGATGTGCACATCAGCAATATCAGAAAGAAGATAAAAAAGCTGACCGATGACGAGTACATAGAGACCGTGTGGGGCATAGGCTACAAAATGAAAGAGTAAAGGTAAACAAGCTTTACTCTTTTTTTACTTTTTGTTAGCGATGTATTAGGATTTTACATTTATATTATGATTAAAGGGTTGCTAAGGAATAAAAGAAAAGGAGATTTGATTGTGAGTGAAATATTATTGCAGACAAAAGCACTGACCAAGCAGTATGGGCACCAGAAGGCAGTTGACAATGTGGATATCCACATCAAAAAGGGTGCAATCTATGGATTTATCGGCAGAAACGGTGCCGGCAAGACTACCTGTATGAGAATGATCGGTGGTCTGGCAAAGCCGACAAGCGGAGAGATATCCATGTTTGGATACGCTGGAAAGGATTTGTCAAAGGTACGCTCAAGAGTAGGCTGCCTGATTGAGGCACCGGGTGTATATCCAAACATGACGGCGAAGGAAAATATCGAGATGAAGTGCCGTCTCTTCGGCATCAGTAAAAAGGGCTATGCAGAGGGCATACTTGATAAGGTAGGTCTGTTAAATGTGGGAAAGAAAAAAACAAAGAATTTTTCACTTGGTATGAAGCAGAGGCTTGGAATCGGCATGGCGCTGGTTGGAGAGCCTGACCTTTTAGTGCTTGATGAGCCTATCAACGGACTTGATCCACAGGGAATTGCAGAGGTGCGTGATACGATTCAGAATTTGTGTGCACAGCAGGATATGACTGTGTTTATTTCAAGCCATATATTGGAGGAGCTTTCAAAGCTTGCCACAGATTACGGCATTATAAATAATGGAGCCCTGCTTCAGGAAATTACCAGAGAGGAGCTGCTTTCCAAGTGCAGTGAGAAGATTACACTGACAGTGGACAATCCAAATAAAGCAGTGCCTGTGCTCGATAAGATGGGCTTTGTGCACTACATGATAGTGGACAAAAATCATATAGATGTCTATGAGCGCCTGAATGATAGCGCCGCCTTAAATACAGCGCTGGTCACAGCAGGAGTTTCGGTGGCACAGCTAGCGGTCACAGGAATGGAGCTTGAGACATATTTCCTTAGTATCACAGGAGGTGCGACAAATGTTTAATGCGGTAAGAATGGATATTTACAGACTGATACATACAAAGTCAGCTTATGTTATACTTGTAATAGCTATGGCACTCGCAATAGCTATGAGCGGTATGACAGCTCTTGTCAGAAGCATGGCGACAGAGAGCATCGTGGAAACAACTGATGATGTCACTATGGTAAGTGAGTCAGACAGTGAGATAGCAGATGAATACGATACAGCATCAGCGGAATCGTCAAATGGACCAACGGCAACAGTTGGGCTTGAAATGGATGAATCCGACATGTCAGATGAGGTGCCGACCATAGCCGATATGGTTGAAAGCGATATAGCAGGTCTTGACCTGGCACTTTTACTTGCGATATTTACGGTGCTTTTCTCAACAGCTGACTTAAACAGCGGCTATATAAAGAGCGTAGGCGGACAGGTGAAGTGCCGTGGAGTGCTGCTGTTTTCAAAGATGATAGCGCTTTCGGTATTTACCTTTGTGGCCATGGCACTTGATGTGATCGTCCAGTGTATTGCGACACCGCTGTTTTTACATGGAGCAGAATTCGGAGATGCAGCAGACTTCTTTAAGATGCTTGGCAGCCAGTATGTGGTCACACTTTTATTTGTATATTTTGTCATGGCAATGGCAATCATTATAAAAAACAATGTAATCAGCATGATTATCGCTGTGTGCATGTGTACAGGTATCTTTACACTCATTTTCAGTGGAATCAATATACTTATTGAAAAAATCGGAGTAAAGAACTTTGATATAAATGATTACCTTATTGTTAATCAGATTTCTGAGCTTGATCTGAGTGCGTCTGCAAAGACAGTAGGCGGTGCATTTGCGGTAGCCGCTGTGTGGGCAGTGGTGTCACTGATTGCAGTGTATGGTGTGTTTAAACGCAGGGATATATAATGTGTTTTGAATGAGGAATAAAACATGATTTGGAAAATACTGACTGTAATACTTGCAGTTTCGGTAGCTGTCTTAATAGCTGTGCTCGTAAAAATAAGGGCACAGCTTCGTGACATTAATGAACAGCTTGATTTTTTATGCGAAAAGGATACAAATATGCTCCTTTTAACCGATACCAACATGGCTGATATCGGAAGGCTTAAGGAGCGCATAAACAGATTTTTAGAGCAATGGCACAGGCAGCGTGAGGCGGCGGCAAAAAAGGAGCAGATGATATCTGACACGTACACAAACCTGTCGCATGATATCCGTACTCCGCTTACCTCACTGGACGGCTATTTTCAGCTGCTTAGGGATGAGACTGACAAGAGCGCGCAGGAGCATTATATAGATATTATCCAGGAGCGCATCACAAGCCTCAAGGATATGCTCGAGGAGCTTTTTATGTTCACAAAGCTTAAAAATGACAGCTTCAAGCTAGAGCTGTCTAATTGCTGTGTCAGCAGACTTTTAAAGCAGACAGTGTTTTCGTATTATGAGGAGTGGAAAAAGCAGGGCATTGAGCCGTCGCTTGATATATGTGAGGACACGATATTTATCACTGCAAATGTGCAGGCGCTCAGGCGGGTGTTTCAGAATGTAATAAAAAATGCGCTGGTGCATGGGCAGAAGAGCATATGCATACAGATGAAGCAGCAGGATTCGTGCAATTGCAGGGCTTCAGATGACGAGCGTACTTCAAAAAATAGGATTGTCCATATTTTGGTTTCAAATGATGTAAAAAATCCTGATGATATAGACGTGGACAAGGTGTTTGAGCGCTTTTACAAGGCTGATGAGGCGAGGAGCATATCATCGAGCGGGCTTGGGCTTTCGATTGCAAAGGAGCTTGTGGAGAGAATGGGCGGAAGTATTGAAGCAAGACTTGAGGGGAAACGGTTTGTTGTGGAAATACAGTTTGAATGTGAATAAGGTACTGAACAGTTACTTCAAGATTGATTATTGACAGAAATAAAGAAAACCAGTAAAAAACTCTTGACTTCTCACCAAAAATATTGTAGTATACGTTTTGTGCAAAACACAAGGGCTTGTAGCTCAGCCGGTTAGAGCGCACGCCTGATAAGCGTGAGGTCGGAAGTTCGAGTCTTCTCAAGCCCATCCTTGTAATAAGCGTATTATGAAAGCCACGGATTGCTCCGTGGCTTTTATTTACGTCTATATCTTTATTTACGTTTACACTTTTAAGTATATTTACACTTTTATGTGTATCTACACCTGCACAATGCGTCCGTGTCTGCCTATTCCTTTAAAAAATCCAGCATTAATTCCATCATACTTTTTTGAACTGCACTCAGAAATCATAAGCTGCTGCTTGTATTTGTAATCATCCCACTCGAGAATTGCTGTGACGTAGGGCTGTTCCTCCATTACACGCACAGTCGTATTTTTCTTTGAAAACACAGGGTATTTTCCGGTGTATCCCTTTTGAAGCAGCTCCTTTTCAAGCGCTTTACGCTTTTCTTTTATGCGTTCATTTATCTGATTTCCGTAATTTCTCTCCGGATAATCCTTTGATGCCTTTATCACAAGATTATAAATATACTGATAAAGTGGTACTCTTTTTGCATCGGCTAAATGTCTGCTCAAAAGCTTTTCCGTTTTCTCACATGGATTTGCCCTGTAGCGTGCAATGAGCTTAAGATAATCAGTGTCCGAAACCTCCCTGCAAAGCTCCTCCATAATGTCTATTCCCTCTACACGGGCCGGAAAATGATACTCCATCAAATCGCCAGGTACCGGTGTCCATCTGCGAAACGGTGCAAAGTAAATAAGACTCTGGATAAAGCATTCTGTCTCGTTGCAGTATTCCCTTCCCATGTACATATACTTATCAGCGATTGTTCCTACCATATATACAAGCATGCGCCACTGCTCCTGTCCCTTTACCCAGAAATGTCCTATTTCATGGTATTTAAAGCATGCCTCATGTACATGCAAATTATCAAACCAGAGTGTGACCACATTGTCCTGCTGGTGCAGAATGAGTCCGTAGCCTTTTTCACTTCCTAAAACCAACGATGCCGAAATAATTTCTTCCTCGCTATGATAATCGCCCTTTAACACTGCATTTTCCACAGTCAGATAGCATTCCACCGCGTCATTCATGATATATGGGATTATATATTTGTCGTCACTTCTGCATATATCAAATGAACCGTAATCAAAGAGTTCTGCGAGCATGTAAAATGCGCGTGGCATATCCTCTTTTAAGCCGGGAAGAGCTTTTACTAAATCCTTGTAAGCCTGCATCGTGGTATCCTTTCGTATAGGAAAAATGATAAAAAAATAAGAATTTCAGAAGTAATAAAAACCTCTGAAACCCTTGTAAACAGTACGGGCAACAGGACTTGAACCTGCACGGTCTCCCACTAGAACCTAAATCTAGCGCGTCTGCCAATTCCGCCATGCCCGCAAACACTTTGACAGTATATCATTTTGTTTCATGTGTGTCAATATTATTTATCACATTACGAAAGCGGGTTTTCTCCATCTGTTTTATTTTTCGGATATTCGTTTGAGTGTGCACTAATGACCTCATTAATCCAGTCTACACACTGTTTTTTTCCGTCATCTGTAAATGGAAAGGTATTGTCAGTCTTTTTGCTGTCGTCGGTCAGGTCAAAAATATACGGCCCCGGCCATATCCATGCATGAAATATTGGCTCACCCTTTTCCTCGGGAGTATCCTCGGTGGCTTCCTTTATGACTGGCTCCTCACGCTTTATGAGAAAGCGCATGCCGTTCATCCAGCCGGTAAAGGTTGTTTTTTTATAATAGTTGAGATTGAGTGCATCGTCGTATGTAAGCATAGGTGGCTCCTTGATATATAATGATATGTAATTATACACCAAATATCCGTTTAATGCCAGAATAACGCCGGTACTTAACAATTCAAAGCAATCATGCACTGAAAATTAATATTTTAATGCAAAAATAAAAATGAATAAAAATGTATAAATAATGCTTATACACTGCATAAATTACCCTTATTAATGAGTATTATAAAAAATGACTAATTTTTATGCAGAAATGAAAATTATATAGGAAAATATATCCAATTGACAAAGTATGATTTCTGTGTATAATAAAAAGGAAATGTTCGCGTCAGAACGACAGTTGTATCAGACAGCAAGATTAGGGAGTGTGTAATGACAATGAGGTCATTCGCACTTTTTTGCGTATTAGACAAAATACTTTGACGTGGTGCAGTGATAATGCTTTAAAAAATAAAAATAATGCATTATCGATACAAATCCAAGAGGGAGAGAAAAATATGGGTAAGTACATTGTAAAGAGAGTTATTCTCGCGATTTTTACAATCTTCATTATCAGTCTTATTACATTCTTTGCCATGAATGCAATTCCGGGTGGTCCATTCAATTCGGAGAAGGCAAAGAGTCCGGCGGTAATGAAAGAGCTTGAGGCACGCTACGGACTGGATCAGCCACTTATAGTCCAGTACAAGAACTACATGGCAGGCGTGCTGCACGGAGATTTCGGTGTTAGTCTTAAGACAGACCGTCCGATCTCAGATATCATCGGGGAGAGCTTCCCGATTTCAGCGAAGCTTGGACTCTTAGCGGCGCTCACTGCGATAGTATTCGGAGTGGTGCTCGGTTCGATAGCAGCGCTGATGCGAAACAGGTGGCCGGATCGAGTTATAGTATTCTTCGTCACACTGATTACGTCGATGCCGTCATTTGTCATCGCTACGTTATTACTTTATTTCTTCTGTATAAAGCTTGGCGTGGTGCAGGCCTTCAGCTCAGGAAGCAACATGATATTACTTCCGGTGCTGTCACTGTCACTTTCACCGATGGCATATATTACAAGACTTACAAAGACTTCAATGCTTGATGCACTCGGACAGGATTACATCCGTACGGCAAAGGCCAAGGGTGTACATCAGTACAAGATTATATTTGTACATGCGCTTCGTAATGCGCTCATTCCGGTCATCACATATGTGGGACCTATGATTGGTGGTATCCTCACAGGTTCAATGGTTATTGAGAGTATTTTCAATATCGGAGGACTCGGTTCCAAGTTCGTAAGCTGTATCACAAACCGTGATTACACAATGATTATGGCCACAACACTTTTCCTTGCTGTCATCATGGTAGGCGCGAACCTCATTACAGATATTGTATACAAAGTGATTGATCCACGTATTAAGCTTGATTAAGGAGAGATAAAGATGAAAGATAATATGAAGAGAGCTCCTTTCTCCACACAGATTGACCTTAGCAAGTTCGATATGAAGGATTTTGCCAAGGCATCAGATGAAGAGAAACGCCAGCAGGAGGTTATGGGTGAGTCAACTACCTTCTTTAAGGATGGTCTTAAGAGACTCCGCAAAAATCCACTGGCTATGGGTTCTATTATAGTTTTGGTTTTACTTATTTTGGTTATTCTTCTGGCACCAAAGATTGTGCCTTACGGCTATGCAGATATCGTTAAGGGTGCACAGAACTTAGGACCTTTCCAGTACAGCGATGCTGAGCAGGCACAGATTGATGCAGGTGAGAAGCTGTTCCCGCACATTTTTGGCACAGATGAGCTCGGAAGAGACTATTTTATCCGTGTTGTTTACGGAGCTCGTGTATCGCTGGGAGTCGGTGTGTTTGCATCACTGCTTGTGCTTATAATCGGTATCATTTACGGTTCCGTATCAGGCTTCTGCGGTGGCAAGGTAGATATGGTTATGATGAGAATAGTAGATATCATTTATTCATTGCCGGATATGCTGCTCATCATTTTACTCGCAGTTGTATTAAATGAGGTGCTGACACCTGTAATAAAGGGTACAGTGCTTTCAAAGCTCGGTGTCAACATGATTGCACTTTTCATAGTGTTTGGATTGCTTTACTGGGTAGGAATGGCAAGACTTATAAGAGGTCAGATTCTTACCATCAAGCAGAATGAGTACATTCTCGCAGCAAAGTGTATCGGAACATCATCAGCCCGCACCATCAGAAAACACATTTTACCGAACTGTCTGTCAGTAATCATCATTACTACAGCGCTTCAGATACCATCAGCCATCTTTACTGAGAGTTATCTGTCATTTATCGGACTTGGTGTTTCGGCTCCTATGCCTTCACTTGGTTCGTTGGCAAATACAGCGCGTGGCGGACTCCAGAGCTACCCATTGCGTCTTATTTTTCCGGCGCTTACGATTTGTATCATTGTTCTTACATTGAATCTTATCGGTGACGGTTTAAGAGATGCATTTGACCCTAAATTATCGAAATAGTAAGGAGTGAGTAAGATGGAAGATAATAAGTTTGTTCTTGAAGTATCTGATCTGCACACTACCTTCAAGACCGATAACGGAGACGTATCAGCTGTAAACGGTGTCAGCTTTAAGCTTGAGCCGGGAAAGACTCTTGGAATCGTAGGAGAGTCAGGCTCAGGAAAGTCAGTTACAGCATATTCAATCATGCAGATTCTTGCTGAGAATGGTGCCATCACAGGCGGCTCAGTGAAATATAAGGGTGAGGATATCACCAAATGGAACAAAAAGAAAATGGCAGATTTCAGAGGAAAATGCTGTTCAATCATTTTCCAGGATCCTATGACATCGCTTAATCCGGTATTTACGGTAGGCTACCAGCTTGAGGAGGCAGTGCTTCTTCACACAGATCGTACAAAGAAGGAAGCAAAGGAGCGCGCTATAGAGATGCTCACACTTGTAGGAGTAAATGAGCCTGAGAAGCGTGTAAATCAGTACCCTCATGAGCTTTCGGGTGGTATGAGACAGCGTGTCATGATAGCTATGGCATTAGCCTGTGAGCCGGATATCCTTATCGCAGATGAGCCGACAACAGCTCTTGATGTGACTATCCAGGCACAGATTCTTGAGCTTATGCAGTCACTGCAGGAAAAGCTCGGCATGGCAATCATCATGGTTACACATGATCTGGGTGTCATTGCTTCAATGTGTGATGAGATCATAGTTATGTACGGTGGCCGTGTGTGTGAGAGAGGAACAGCAGATGCCATATTCTACAGCCCGGCGCATGAGTACACAAAGGGACTGCTTCGTTCAATCCCTACAAAGACCAATTCAAAAACCAGGCTTGTTCCTATCGGAGGCACACCAATCAATATGCTCAACATGCCAAAGGGCTGTGCATTCTGCCCTCGCTGTGATGCCGCTATGAAGATATGTCTCACCGAAAAGCCGGAGGAAATCTGGGTTGGAGAAGATCATCTCGCATCATGCTGGATGAATATAAAGAATATGATGGAGGAGGGAAAATCAAATGAGTAATGAGACAAATAACAACGAGTACCTGCTCAAGGTAGACCATTTGAAGCAGTATTTCCCTGTTCATGACGGATTTAAAAAGATGGAGTTAAAGGCAGTCGATGATGTGTCATTTGCCATAAAGCCGGGTGAGACGCTTGGACTTGTTGGCGAGTCGGGCTGTGGAAAGACAACCGTAGGACGTACTCTTTTACGTCTGTACCAGCCGACAGCGGGACGCATTGAGTTTGACGGCAATGTATTGTTTGACAGTGAGAAGAAGATAGATGTGGATATGCATCCTTACCGTAAGCAGATGCAGATGGTATTCCAGGATCCGTATTCATCACTCAACCCTCGTATGACGGTTGAGGATATCATTGGAGAGCCTCTCGATGTGCACAAGCTTTACAGTAGCAAGAAAGAGCGCCATGAGATGATTATGGATCTCATGGAGACAGTTGGATTAAACGCAGACCATGCCACACGCTATGCACATGAGTTTTCGGGTGGACAGAGACAGCGTATCGGAATAGCAAGAGCGCTTGCAGTAGATCCGAAGTTTATCGTATGTGATGAGCCGGTATCGGCACTTGATGTTTCAATTCAGGCCCAGGTAGTCAACATGTTTGAGGATCTGCAGAAGGAGAGAGGGTTATCATACCTGTTTATAGCGCACGATCTGCTTGTAGTGCAGCATATCTCTGATAGAATAGCTGTTATGTACTTAGGTCATATGATGGAGCTTGCAGATGCGGATGAGCTGATGGACAATCCAATCCATCCGTACACACAGTCGTTGCTTTCAGCGGTTCCGATCCCGGATCCTGAGACTGCCAGACACAGCAAGCGAATCGTGCTTGAGGGAGATGTTCCTTCGCCTCTTCGCATGCCTAGCGGCTGTCCATTCCGTTCGCGTTGTAAATATGCGACAGAACAGTGTGCAGCAGCACGTCCGGAGCTTACAGACAGAGGAAACGGACATATGGTTGCATGCTTCAACCGCTAATATAAGGTTTTTACCGGCATATAGCTTAAGCCACATGTGCCGGTTCTAACATAAATTTATTTTTCATATTAATTAATTAGGAGGAAGAAAGATGAAAAAGAGATTAGTAGCACTTACTCTTGTTGCAGCTATGGCACTTGGCATGACTGCTTGTGGAAGCAAGAGCGAGGGCAAAATATCTACTAACGACACATCTGCTAACGGCACTTCTCATACTGCTGTATCAGCAGGCGTAGACTGGACAGGCTATGATGAGTTAGTAGATTCTATCCGTACAGAAGCAGATCTTGCAAAGCGTGCAGAGATGATGCACCAGGCAGAGGATATGCTTATGGATACATGGTGTGTTATTCCACTTTACTACTACAATGACCAGTATATGCTCAAGGATTATGTCACAGGCGTATACTCAACAGTAGAGGGTATGAAATACTTCTACAATGCAAAGAACACAAAGAATGCTGGAAAGTTAAACATCTTCATGGCATCAGAGCCTGATCATATCGATCCTGCATTAAACAGTACTGTTGACGGCGGATGTCTTGCAGTAAACAGCTTTGAGGGTCTTATGCGTTACAACGCTGAGGGCAAGCTTGAGCCTGCATGTGCAGAGAGCTATGAGGTTTCTGAGGATGGCCTCACATACACATTCACAATGCGTGACGGTCTTAAGTGGTCAAATGGTGATGAGCTTACTGCAAAGGATTTCGAGTGGTCTTGGAGGAGAGCTGCAGATCCTAAGACAGCTGCAGATTACAGCTACCTTTGCGCAGTATTCGCAGGATATGATGATACAAAGGGGCTTGCTGCTGATGATGTAGTTGCTTCTGATGATGGAAAGACTCTTACAGTCAAGCTTAAGGCAGTTACACCATACTTCCTTGACTTATGTGCATTCCCATTCTTCTTCCCTGTAAACCAGAAGTCAGTAGAGGGAAATGATGACTGGGCAAACGATGCAAGCGACAAGTTCGTTACAAACGGTGCATTCACACTCAAGGAGTGGAAGCATGATTCAAGCATGACATATGTTAAGAATCCTAACTATTGGGATGCTGACAATGTAACAGTTGATGAGATGAACGTAATGCTTACATCTGATGATGTTTCAGCTTATACAGCTTACCAGAACGGTGACCTTGATTTCATCGATACAGTTCCTACAGCCGAGATTGAGGCAGCTAAGAAGACAAGCGAGTTCTACACAGTTGACAACCTTGGAACATACTACGTAGGCTTCAACATTAACTCTAAGCTCTACTCAGAACTTGGATTAGATGCTGACCAGGCTAAGGTATTCAGAAAAGCAATCTGTCTTCTTATCGATCGTCAGTACATTATCGATACAATCGCCCAGGGCGGACAGAAGATTGCCACAACATTTATCCCAGAGGGCGTTACAGATGGTAACGGTGGCGAGTTCAAGAACAAAGATTACTACGGCACAGATTACGATAAGAACTTTGAGGAGGCTAAAGAGCTTCTTGCTTCTATCGGATTATTAGATGAGAGCACAGGTCAGGTAAACCAGACTGTCGAGTTCTCATACCTTGTAAACAACTCAGAGTCAAATGTAAAGATTGGTGAGGCTATTCAGGCAGATCTTTCAAAGGTAGGTATCAACTTAAAGGTTGAGCAGCAGGAGTGGAACGTATTCCTTAACAGCCGTAAGGACGGACAGTTTGATTTCGCCCGTGAGGGATGGCTTATGGATTACAACGATCCAATCAACATGCTTGAGATGTTCACAACAAAATCAGGTAACAACGATATGCAGTTCGGTCGTTAATCTGATTTTGCTATCATAACAAAGCCGCTCGTGCCATTTGCACGACGATGCGAATAACATGAAGAGTATATAGGAAGTCATACAGTTATTGTATGGCTTCCTTTTTTTGCGTTTAAAGTGGGCTTTTCAGAGCGAAAAAAGGCTCTTTAAAAAAATATGATAATGGTGTAAAATTATTATTGTATAGTTTTAGAATGATGTTTGAGGGTGTGTGATGATTTTAGGACTAAGTGATACGGAAAAGAAATTTAAGACAGCGATGGATACGGCGGGTGCCGATATGACAGTGGTCAACAGCTGGCTTAAGCTGTATGTCAAAACAAAAAAGAATTCCTCCGGTGTTGCAAAGCGCTATTATGGCGTGAAGACAGGTTTAAGCAGCCTGCTTTCAGATTTAAAGGAGCTTGAGCAACAAGTTATCGGGTATTGTGAGCTCACAGGAACCGACCGGAAGCACTTTGGAGAGCTGATAAAGGCTTGCAAAGCGAAAAGCGGCATGTTTGACGATGAATTTTTAATCAGCAAGGTGGACACGGATTTTCACACGACTCTGGACTCTGTTGTAAAGCAGGGGGAGAGATATCTGTCATCCTTTGACAACGGTATCATTTTACAGAGTGAGATAGAGAATCTGATACACCTGACAAATGAGGGGCTTGAAAGGAAAAAGCCTGATTTGTTTGCTCTGTCATATTTCTATCTGGGGCACAGCAACAAAGAGCTTGCAGAGCTAAATTTCACACAAAAGACTAAGAGAGTGCATGAGATATATTACGAGGAGTTCTGGAAGGATATATTAAAGCAGCTTGAGGCATGTGTGAAGCAGGCTGAGGCCATAAACGATAAGTATGAGGGCACGACAGACCGGCGCACGGCAAGGATACTGTCGGAGCTTAATCCGCTGCTTGTGGGTGTTACAAAGCAATGGGAGCCGGAACAGACAGCAGAGTACATACTGCGCGATATGTGCAGGATATTCAGGGATTGACATAGAAAATGCAGATTGATAAAGGAGCAGAATATGGATGTTATAATTTGGGCAATTATCTTAGGAGCTGTTTTTTACATTAACAAAAAATCAAAGAGCGCAGGCAGTAAAAACACGCAGCCAAACAAACCGAGACCGCAGCAGAAGCAGATACGGCAGATATGGAACAGCATGCAGAATACAGTTCAGTCGGGTATGAATGCATTGAACCAGACATATCAGCAGAAACCACAGCCACAGATGCAGCAGAGAGCACAGCAGCCTCAGAGACCACAGATGCAGCAGAGAGTACAGCCACAGCAGAGACCACAGCAGAGCAATCCGGATATAGTGCAGAGGGCCGTGAAAAATAACGCACGCTTTGCGGATGATACGACACAAAAAGAGATTGAGACTATGCACGGACATAGCGAGGCACAGCAGAGGCTGGCGCAGGAGCACTCAAGAAATTGCCAGACACTGCATAATAAAGCAGCTGATGGTGCAAAGATTATAGAGGCTGAGACACAGAGCATGTTTGGCAGTGTTGAGGATCTGATTGCCATGGGATACAGTGGCAATCTGGAGTTTGAGAGAGATTTCCTTGGGGAAGGCTTAGACATGATTAACAACTTTTAAATAATATGAAAAGAGGCAGAAATGATGGACAGAACACCAAAGCCCGGAGAGCTTTACAGGCACTTTAAGAATAAGCTGTATCAGATAGTTACAGTGGCGACACATTCAGAGACAGGGGAAAAGCTTGTGATTTATCAGGCTTTATATGATGATTTTGGGATATACGCCAGACCACTCGACATGTTTGTAAGCGAGGTGGACCATGAGAAATATCCTGATGTGAAGCAGAAATACAGATTTGAGAAGATCACACTTAAGGATAAGCCGGAGGATATGTCGGGAAAGAGTATCTCTTTGAGCACTAATGCGATTGCAGCTAATGCACCTGAAGCTGTGAGTGTTCAGACACAGGCATGTTATGAGCCGGTACCGGATGCAGATGAAGGCCAGGCACCGGATCCGCGTTTGCTGGAGTTCCTTGATGCGGATACCTTTGAAGAGAAGTACAATATACTTATTTCAATGAGGGATATCATAACCGACCGCCTTATAGATGACATAGCGGTGGTTATGGATGTTGTAGTTCCTGAGGGCCCATTGCAAAAGCGGTATGATGATTTAAAGAATACGATAAAGACCAGGCAGTACTATGAATTTTCCAATCGGCTCAGATAGCTGTTGTGATATTTGCCGGATTCAGTGACATCCTCGCCAAACCAGTCAGGCGCTGTGAATTCATTTGCTGCGTCGACAGAGTCGAATTCAACCTCCACGAGTGTAAGAGGAGCCAGATCACCCTCAAATACATCAAGCTCTGCGGTCAGACCACCGTCAAGAGGTATGAGATAGCGTGTCTTTTCGATGAGACGACCGTCAATCTTTTGGACAAGATGGTCGTAGGCTTCTTTTGTGAGAGGAAGATTGTACTCCTCGCGCACCATAAGACCGGCTCCCTTGTAGGTCATATAATAGCTGTCATTTGAGCGTCTGACTCTGACAACAGGCGAGGTGCACAGATAGCCCTGGGCGATTTTTTTGCTCGCGTAGCTGTCTAAATTGGAAGGAAGCTGTTTAAGTAAGTATTTTCTTTCGATTTCCATGGTATATCCTTTCAGGTTACTGGTAGATTTATAGTTACGGTTTATACTTTTGTTTTACCCTCATATCATTTATATATGATTATAATGACCGGTATTTAAAAATTCAAGGACGAACCGCAGCTTTTTATAGTATGATTAAAGGGTCAAAAGGTATCATAGTATTATCAAAGAAAAATAAAGGAGAAAAATATGATTAAAGTAGGAATTTTTATGGCAGACGGCTGTGAGGAGATTGAAGGACTTACAGTAGTCGATATAGTTAGAAGAGCAAAGCTTGAGATTGAAACCATATCAATCACGGAAAAAGCCGAGGTGACAAGCTCTCATCAGGTGACATTTAAGACAGATACCACAAAGGCACAGGCTGATTTTGACAGCTACGATGCAATCGTACTGCCGGGAGGCATGCCGGGTACATTAAACCTTGGCGCGGATGAGACCGTAGTAAAGACAATTAAGAGATTTGCCGCTGAGGGAAAACTTGTTGCAGCGATATGTGCAGCGCCTAGCGTGCTCGGTGAGAATCATATACTTGAGGGCAAAAAAGCTACCTGTCATCCGGGTTTTGAGGAAAAGCTGCTCGGTGCACAGTGGCTTGAGCAGCCTGTAGTTGTGGATGGCAATGTGATTACAAGTCGTGGAATGGGAACAGCTATTGCGTTTGCACTCGAGCTTGTCAGATACTTCACAGACGATGCCACAGTAGAGCATATTCGACAGGGACTGGTATACTAGACCGGCAAGCCCCTGTATTATAACAAAAGAGGTCACACACCAACCCCATGGTGCGCGGCCTCTTTTTATGCTTGCATTTGAAGCGTACATTTGAAGCCTGCTATTGCAGAGCTTATTTCATCTGCTGCTCCTGCTTCATGATCATCTGCTTGACCATCTCGCCACCGATTGAACCGGCCTGCTTAGAAGTAAGGTCACCGTTGTAGCCCTCTTTTAAAGGAACTCCAAGCTCTGAAGCAACCTCTTCCTTGAAACGGCTCATAGCCTCTTTTGCCTCCGGTACAGAAGCCTTTTTACTACTTGATGCTGCCATAATGCAATACCTCCTTTTAAAACGTTATACACAAGCTGTATGTGTATGGAAATATTATGCCGTAAAATGACAAAAATATGTTTTGGTATTGCTGACAATTTATGGAATTATACACAAAAGCAAATTTAATGTAAAAAACACTGGAAATAGTGGATTTGTTGTGTTATAATCATCCAATGACTGGGCTTAGCAGTTTAAAAAGCATGCCCACATTACATTTGATGTACATACCATTCATATATATTTTTAAGGAGGATAACGATTGACATGAGTGTACAGGTTGAGAATTTAGAGCATAATATGGCGAAGCTTACTATTGAGGTAGCAGCTGAGGAATTAGAGAAAGCATTGGATTCTGCATATCAGAAGCAGAAGAAACAGATTAGTGTACCTGGATTCCGTAAAGGAAAAGTGCCAAGAGCTATGATTGAGAAAATGTATGGAGCAGGTGTGTTCTACGAGGATGCAGCAAACATTCTTATGCAGCAGACATACGCAGGTGCGGTTGACGAGAGCGGTGTTGACATTGTTTCACGCCCAACAGTTGAGGTTACTCAGATTGAGAAGGGACAGCCTTTCATCTACACAGCAGAGGTTGCTGTAAGACCTGAGGTTACTCTTGGTAAGTACATGGGCGTTACAGTTACAAAGATCGACACATCAGTTTCTGATGAAGAGGTTGACGCTGAGCTTGAGAACCAGAGAAACAAAAATGCAAGAACAGTTACAGTTACAGATCGTCCTGTAGCAGAGGGAGATACAGCAGTTATCGACTTTGAGGGATTTGTTGACGGAGTAGCTTTCGAGGGTGGAAAGGGTGAGAATCATCCATTAGAGATTGGTTCACACACATTCGAGGATCAGTTAGTAGGAAAGAACACAGGCGATGAGGTTGAGGTCAATGTAACATTCCCTGAGAAGTATCAGGCAGAAGACCTTGCAGGAAAGCCGGCTACATTCAAGGTTAAGATCAACGAGATCAAGGCTAAGGAGCTTCCAGAGCTTGATGATGAGTTTGCACAGGATGCAGCAGGTGTTGATACATTAGCTGAGTACAAAGAGGAAATCAAAAAGAACCTCACAGAGAAGAAAGAGACAGAAGCTAAGAAGACTAAAGAGGATGAGGCTATCCAGAAGATTATCGATAAGTCAAAGATGGATCTTCCTGAGGCAATGATTGAGACACAGTGTGAGACAATGGTTGAGGAGTTCGCTCAGAGAATCGCACAGAGCGGTCTTACAATGGAGCAGTACTTACAGTTCTCAGGCATGACAGTTGACCAGCTTAAGGATCAGGTTCGTCCTGAGGCTACAACACGTATCCAGAGCAGCCTTGTACTTGAGCAGATTGCCAAGGAGGAAAACATCGAGGTTACTGATGCAGATATCGATGCTGAGGTAGAGAAGATGGCTAAGGCATACGGCATGGAGGCTGATAAGCTTAAAGAGTACATGGGAGATGCTGAGAAGGAGTCTATGAAGAAAGACATTGCTATCACAAAGGCCGTAGATCTTATCATGGACAACGTTAAAGAGCGTGCAAAGGCAAAGAAAAAGGCTGATGCAGAAGAGTCTACAGAAGAATAAGATTTTTGAATCAAGATTTGATTGACTGGCTCAGAAGCCTATTTTCTGAGCCGGTCTTTTGAGCTTTTATAAAGGAGGTATTTTATATGAGTTTAGTACCATATGTCATTGAACAGACCAGCAGAGGAGAGCGCAACTACGACATTTACTCCAGATTATTAAAAGATCGTATCATTTTCCTTGGAGAGGAAGTAAATGAGACAACAGCCAGCCTTGTTGTTGCCCAGCTTTTATTCCTTGAGTCCGAGGATCCGAATAAGGATATCCACCTTTACATCAATTCACCGGGTGGAATGGTTACAGCAGGACTTGCTATTTACGATACTATGCAGTACATCAAGTGTGATGTTTCAACAATCTGTATCGGTCTTGCAGCAAGCATGGGAGCTTTCCTTCTTGCAGGCGGTGCAAAGGGCAAGAGATATGCTCTTCCAAATGCAGAGATTATGATTCATCAGCCATCTGGCGGTGCAAAGGGTCAGGCTACTGAGATTCAGATTGCTGCAGAAAATATTTTAAAGACAAAGAAGAGATTAAACGAAATTTTAGCAGCCAATACAGGCAAGCCATACGAGACAATTGCAGCTGATACAGAGCGAGACAACTATATGTCAGCACAGGAAGCCGCAGAGTATGGTCTCATAGACAGTGTAATAACAAACAGATAATCAGAAGTTAGATGAATTTAAGAGGGTACCCCATATGGGATGCCCTCATGCAATAAAAGGAGTTAATAATGGCAGGAAAAAACGACGGAAAGATTCGCTGTTCATTTTGCGGTAAGACACAGGACCAGGTAAATCGTTTGATTTCCGGACCTAATGGAGCTTTTATCTGCGATGAGTGTATAGATATATGTGCCGAGATTCTTGAGGAAGAAGGCGTAGAGGGCCATGAGGACAAAAGCAGCGCTAAGGATGATATAAATCTTGTTACTCCGGAGGAGCTTAAGGCGTTTTTGGACGATTATGTAATAGGACAGGACCAGGCAAAGAAGGTGCTTTCGGTTGCTGTTTACAATCACTATAAGAGAGTTCTGGCAGGTGATACATCAGATGTAGAGCTTCAGAAGAGTAATATTCTCATGCTTGGACCTACAGGCTCAGGAAAGACACTTCTTGCGCAGACACTTGCCAGAGTGATAAATGTTCCATTTGCTATCGCTGATGCTACAACACTTACAGAGGCAGGATACGTAGGTGAGGATGTGGAGAATATCCTATTAAAGCTTATTCAGGCGGCAGATTATGATATCGAGCGTGCAGAGCATGGTATCATTTATATAGATGAGATAGATAAAATTACAAAGAAATCAGAGAATGTCTCAATCACCAGAGATGTGTCAGGCGAGGGTGTACAGCAGGCTCTTTTAAAGATTCTTGAGGGCACAGAGGCATCTGTACCGCCACAGGGCGGAAGAAAGCATCCGCAGCAGGAGCTTATTCCTATTGATACTACTAATATACTTTTTATCTGCGGTGGAGCATTTGATGGTCTGGAAAAAATTATCGACAGTCGTATGGATACATCATCTATAGGCTTCAATTCAGATGTAAAGTCAAAGACAGAGCTCAATGTAGGAGAGGCGTTTAAGCATGCACTTCCACAGGATTTTGTAAAGTTTGGATTGATTCCTGAGTTTATCGGACGTGTACCTATTACCGTTTCTCTCGAGGCACTCGACAGGGATGCACTTATCCGTATACTTAAGGAGCCTAAGAACTCGCTTATCAAGCAGTACACCAAGCTTTTTGAGCTTGACGGAGTAGGTCTTGAGTTCACAGACGATGCAGTAAATGCCATCGCTGACAAGGCACTTGAGAGAAAGACAGGGGCCAGAGGACTTCGTGCCATCATGGAGGCTGTTATGCTTGACCTTATGTATCGTATACCGTCAGACAAGAGCATCAGCAGATGTGTAATAGACAAGGATATCGTTGAGGAAAACTTAAAGCTTGATGGTGATTGCGTGCCTGAGGCATATATCGAGGAAAAAGCGGCATCGTAAGTACATGGCGGTATTTTACAAAAGATACAGCATCGGATAATATAAATTGCACAGCGGTTTGTTATGCATGGCTGTGTAATAATACAGGAGATATAAGTGGAAGAACAGATTATGAATATGCCTGCAGTAGCGCTGAGAGGGCTTACTATTCTGCCGGGGATGATTGCCCATTTCGACATCAGCAGAGAGCGCTCCCTTCGTGCTGTCGAGGAGGCTATGGAGCAGGATCAAAAGATTTATCTTGTCACACAAAGGAATGTGGACAGTGAGGACCCGACTCAGGAAGACCTCTATCAGATGGGTATTGTTGCTGACATAAAGCAGGTTGTCAGATTACAGAATGATGTTGTGAGAATACTTGTAGATGGAATAAGCCGGGCAGCATTGCTTGGCTTTACCGGTAATGAGAAGTACCTTGAGGCAGAAATCTGTTATTGTGATAGTAATGCAGACAGCCTGCCGGATGATCTCAGGGAAGCCATGCTTCTCGGAGTCAGAGAGGCTTTTCACAGATATGCGGCAGTCGTCGGCAAAATCAGCAAGGAGCTTATCAGACAGATAGATCAGTATGAGGATCTTGAAAAGCTCATTGATTATGTAACCAACAATCTGCCGGTGTCATATGAGCTTAAGCAGCAGGTGCTTGAGGCAGAGGATATCAATGACAGATATCAGGTTATAGTATCATTACTTCTCTCCCAGGTGGAGGTTATTTCCATAAAGAATGAGCTTCAGAAAAAAGTAAAGGTTCGTGTGGACAAGCATCAGAAGGAGTATGTGCTTCGTGAACAGCTTGGTGTGATACGTGAGGAGCTAGGCGAGAATGCTGACTCGGAGGCTGATGAATATGAGAAAAAGCTATCTGAGTTAGATGCGCCTGACTACGTAAAGGAAAAGACGAAAAAAGAGATAAAGCGCTTTAGAAATATGAGCAGCAGCTCATCAGAGAGCACTGTTGAGAGAGGCTATATAGAGACTGTACTTGAGCTTCCGTGGAATAGGATGTCTGTGGACAACAAGGATCTTGACCATGCAGCACAGGTGCTCGATGATGATCACTACGGATTAAAGGATGTTAAGGAGAGAATACTTGAGTTTCTGGCAGTCAGAAATCTGACAAGCAAGGGAGAGAGTCCTATAATTTGTCTTGTAGGTCCTCCGGGAACAGGAAAGACAAGCATAGCCCGTTCAATTGCGTCTGCACTGGAGAAGAAATATGTGCGTATTTCTCTTGGTGGTGTGCGTGATGAGGCAGAAATCCGTGGACACAGAAAGACATATATCGGTGCTATGCCGGGCCGTATAGTAAATGGCTTAAGACAGGCAGGCGTTTCAAATCCTCTCATGCTGTTGGATGAGATAGATAAGGTGTCAAGTGACTACAAGGGTGACACATCAGCCGCTCTTCTCGAGGTGCTTGACAGTGAGCAGAACTGCAGATTCAGGGATCATTACATTGAGATGCCTGTGGATTTGTCGGAGGTGCTTTTTATTGCAACGGCAAATGAGGTTTCAGGCATTCCAAAGCCGCTTCTTGACAGGATGGAGCTTATTGAGGTGTCAAGCTACACTGAAAATGAGAAATTTCACATAGCAAAGGAACACCTGGTTGAGAAGCAAAAGAGCAAAAACGGAATTAAAAAGGAACAGCTTACGATAACAGACTCGGCCCTAAAGGATATTATCAGGCTGTACACCAGAGAGGCCGGAGTCAGAAGCCTTGAGAGGACTATCGGCAAGCTGTGCCGCAAGGCTGCCAGGGAAATCTTTAAGGACAGCGAAGCTGCTGTAAAGGTTACAAAGACCAATCTTAAGACATATCTGGGCAATCCGAAGTACAGTCCGGAGAAGAAAAATGATCACGCAGAGGTTGGAATTGTTAGAGGCCTGGCATGGACCAGCGTGGGCGGAGTCACACTTGAGGTTGAGGTGAATGTGCTGCCGGGCAAGGGTGAGCTCGTGCTCACCGGTAAGCTTGGCGACGTGATGAAGGAGTCGGCACAGGCGGCACTTAGCTATGTGCGCTCAATAAGCGAAGGATATGGCATTGATGCAGAGTTTTACACGAAGCATGATATCCATATACATATCCCGGAGGGCGCAGTGCCAAAGGACGGACCATCTGCAGGTATCACTATGGCGACAGCCATGCTCTCAGCCATTACAGACAGAGCTGTCAGGGCAGATGTAGCCATGACAGGCGAGATAACACTGCGCGGCAGGGTGCTTCCGATAGGAGGACTCAAGGAAAAGCTGCTTGCAGCCAAAGTAATCGGAATAAAAACAGTATGTATTCCAAAGGATAATGAAAAGGACCTGGAGGAGATTTCAAAAGAAATAACAGACGGCATGGAAATCGTGCCGGTGGAGAGATTTTCACAGGTGGAGAAGATAGCATTTGTAAAATAAGAATGAGGAAGAGATTATGGTAATTAAAAGTGTTAATTTAGAGACAGTTTGCGGAATTACAAGCACAATCCCTGACAATGAGTATAATGAAGTGGCATTCGCCGGCAAGTCAAATGTAGGCAAGTCGTCACTGATCAACGCACTCATGAACAGAAAGTCACTTGCCAGGATCTCTTCACAGCCCGGCAAGACACAGACCATCAATTTTTATAACGTCAATGACGCCATGTATCTGGTCGATCTGCCGGGCTATGGCTATGCCAATGCCAATATCGAGATAAAAGCTAAATGGGGACAGATGATAGAAAACTATCTTCACACCTCCAAAAAGCTTCAGGCAGTGTTTCTTTTAATAGATATAAGGCATGAGCCATCGGACAATGATATCATGATGTATGACTGGATGGTAAACCAGGGCTTTGCACCGATCATCATTGCAACCAAATCTGATAAATTGAAAAAAAGCCAGATTGCCGCACACATAAAGACTATCAAGGATGTGCTTCATGTGAAGCCGGGCACGGTAGTTATACCGTTTTCGTCCATGTCAAAGGAAGGCAGGGACGAAATCTGGAATCTCATAGATTCACTCGTGTTTGACGAGGAGACGCTTCTTGCCATGAAACAGGAGGAAGAAGCAAAGCGCGAGGCAAAATCAGCTGCAAAAAGAGCCGCTGCATCCCAGCCACACAAAAAGGAGCGCTGGAAGAAGACCGGAAAGCCGGTTGCCAAAAAGACTAAAGAACGCAGAGATAAGGCCAAGAGCAAAAAAAGCGTTAATAATCATAAAAAGAAATAAAGTTATAGAAAGAAAGGCGAATATTTAATATATGAAGAATAAATGCAAATTTGTAGGCATTATGTTTTTGTGTATATTGATAGTGTGTACGCTTGCGGTAATGGCATATGAGCACACAGCAGGTATGAAAGGCGCTGCCTGTGGAGCATCAAATGCTTCGGGCAATACAAAAAATACAGACGAAGCTGATGATATGCTTACAGTCGTGACATCCTTCTATCCTATGTACATTGCCACTTTAAACATAGTGGATGGTGTGGAAGGCGTGAGACTCGAAAACTTAAGCGAGCCACAGACCGGTTGTCTGCACGATTTCCAGCTCACACCGGAGGATATGAAGCTTTTATCCACTGCCGATGTTTTTGTAATAAACGGAGGCGGTATAGAGTCGTTTATGTCTGATGTGGCAAAAGCGTATCCGAAGCTTGATGTGGTTGAGGCCTGTGAGGATGTGGCACTTCTTTCTGAGGATGATGCAGACAGTGACCACGACCATGACCACGAAGCAGACGCAGAATCAGATAGCGCGCATGACCATGACCACGGTGATGAGAATGCCCATGCATGGATGAGCGTGCCGCGTTACCGCACCATGGTTCAGACAATCGCATCCCGGCTTGCCGAAAAGGATGCAAAGCATGCTGATGAATATTATGCAAATGCAAAAGCATATGATGCAAAGCTTGCAGTGCTTGAAGAAAAGATAAATAGCCTAAAGAGTCTTACCAATGGACAGAATATCATCATATTCCATGAGGCCTATGCGTATGTAGCGGATGATTTTTCAATGAATGCATGCTATCTGTTAGACCTTGACGAGGAGCGCTCAGTCAGCGCAGGTGAGATAAAGCAGGTAATAAGTGCCATAAAGGATGACGGAGTGTCGGTAATACTCGCTGAGGAGCTCTACGGAAAGAGCATGGGAGATACCGTATCGCGTGAGACAGATGTGCATGTGATTTATATCGACCCTCTCAACAGGGGAGAGTACGACAAGGACAGCTATCTTTATGGTATGGAGCACAATATAGAGCTTATCAAAGAGGCATTTACTAAATAAAATTGGAGAAAATATGCGGAAAATAATACAGCCATGTGGCTTTCATTGCATAAAAATAAATAACCTTGGAGTGAGCTTTGGAGAGCAGACAGTGCTTGAGGATGTAAATATGCACATACATTGCGGCTCTTTCAATGTCATAATAGGCCAGAACGGTGCCGGAAAATCCACACTCATAAAGGCGATACTCGGCGAGATACCTCACACCGGTACGATTGAGTTCAAGGATACTAAGGACGGACATATGGCTAAGCTTAAAATCGGCTATGTACCGCAGTCTGTCAATATCGAGAAAAACACACCGGTCAGCGTGTATGACCTAATAGCAAGCTATCAGTACAATTATCCTGTTTTTCTGCCAAAGAGCAAAAAGATAGAGGCAAAGATAAGGGAGACACTCGAGGTATTTGAGGCTGAGGAGCTCATCGACAAGCAGGTGTGCAACCTCTCGGGAGGACAGCTGCAGAGAGTGCTTCTTTCCATGGCAATCATGGACGAGCCGAACCTGCTACTGTTGGATGAGCCGGTGTCCGGAATAGACCAAAACGGCATGGAGCTTTTCTATAAGACCATGGATTATTTAAAGACTCACTATGACCTTGCAATCATACTCATATCACATGATTTGGATTATGTGGCAAAGTACGCAGACCATGTTGTACTGCTTGATAAGACAGTTGTAAAGCAGGGAACTGTGAAGGAAGTCTTCGAGAGCAAGGAATTTGAGAGAATTTTTTACACAGGAGAGGAATCCTGGGTGAGAGAGGAGGAGCACAAATGAATATAACCTCCTGGCTTCAATATGATTTCATGAGAAATGCCCTTATCGCTGTGCTCATCATCACACCGCTTTTTGGCATAATGGGAACCATGATTGTAAACAAAAAGATGGCATACTTTTCAGATGCACTCGGACATTCAGCACTTACCGGAATCGCTGTCGGAGTGGTATGTGGCATGGCAGACACCTCGCTTGCCATGGTGATATTTGCGATAGTGTTTGCACTTCTTTTAAATAAGATAGGCAGTCTGAACACTGCATCGACAGATACCATTATATCGGTATTTTCATCGTGCTCTGTGGCGATAGGTCTTGCGATACTGTCAAAGGGCGGCAATTTCAGCAAATACTCAAGTATACTGGTGGGCGATGTGCTAAGCATCACAAAGACTGAGATAGTTTATCTAATTGTGATTTTTGTGGTCACTATAGTGTTCTGGGTGCTTTGCTTCAATAAGCTCAACGCCATATGTATACACAGAAGCGTGGCAAAAAGCAAGGGTATCCATGTGCGTCTTCTGGATAATCTGTTTGCGGTGCTTGTAGCACTCATAGTTATGCTATCCATCAAGTGGATAGGTATACTTATAATAAATGCTCTGCTTATATTACCGGCGGCTTCATCAAGGAATATTTCGGAAAATATGCGTGAGTATCATTTCTTTTCAGTGATATTTTCAGTATTTTCCGGTATAGTCGGCCTCGCAGTGTCATACTACACCAATGTGGCAACAGGTCCGATGATAGTGATTATTGCATCGGTAATATATTTTTCGACATTTATATTTGGCAGAAAATTGAAAAAATAACGGCAAGGGCTATAAGAAACAGATACAAAACAGCCGATACACAATATAAGAGATAAACTGTTTAGCTATATCAGACGCTATACAGGTTGATAATAGTATAGCGGGAAAGGATTCCCGCACGCACATTACCAGGGAGGGATGAGAGATGTTAGATGCTATTTCAAGTGTAGTTTCAGCAGTAGCGGCGCAGAGTGTCACAGCAAAGGACGAGGCGCAGACAAAGAATACTAATACCGCTTCAAAGAAACAGGATGCAAAGACGGATAAGTCGGATGCAAAGACTGCAGGCTTCAGCGACGAGGCAGCTGTATATGAGAAATCAGACAGCAAGGATGATTCAAAGGATACTGCAAAGAGCACAGTAAACCAGAAGATGAGCAAGGCAGACAGAGATGCACTGGTACAGGCGCTTAAGGATGATGCCAACGCCAGACAGCAGCAGCTTATCGAGATCGTCAGAAAGTCTATGACAGGACAGGCTACAACCTGGGACAAGTCACAGGGCTTAAAGAGTCTGTTTGAGAATCTGACTGTAGATGCAGATACGATAGCGCAGGCCAAAAAGGACATCGCAGAAGATGGATACTGGGGCGTTGAGAAGACCTCAGACCGTATTCTTGACTTTGCAAAGGCACTGTCGGGAGGCGACAAGGACAAGGCTGATGAGCTTTTGAATGCATTCAAGAAAGGCTTTTCACAGGCAACAGGAGCCTGGGGAGACAAGCTGCCATCAATATGTCAGGATACATATGATGCAGTGCTCAAGAAGTTTGATGACTGGAAGAATGGCACAGAGGACACACAGGTACAGGGCTAGAAGCCGGATGTGTATGTAAAAGTGTCGTGATGGAACGAATATTATATAAGAAATCTGATTTATGAATTATGAAAAGGGGGCTGCACGCAGCGTGCAGTCACCTTTTTAGTGCTTGTATAATTTTTTGAGAGGTGTATAATAGAAGAATAGTATATAAGTATCATTATTCATGTGGAGGAAATATCATGAAATTAGACATGCCAAAGTGGAAAGCACTTAGCATCAAAAATCGTTTAAAGAAAGGCTTCAGACTGACTACATTTGTAGCATCGGCATCGGGGGTTATCGCGGGTATTCTTATGATTCTTGTATCAATGAGATATTCCAGCGCACTAACCTTTTACGGATTTTCACAGGGAGATATAGGAAAGGTTATGGTAACCTTCTCAGAGACACGAAGCGCTACACGAGCTCTTATCGGTTATACAGCTTCTGACACATTAAGTAAGATGTCTGATACACATGATTCTAAAAAGGAATCATTTCAAAAATACTGGAAAGAGCTGCAAAGCTCTATAAAGACAGATGAGGAGCAGGCTATATATGATGATATAAACAGTAAGCTCGACTCATACTGGAGTCTCGATGATGAAATCGGACAGTTAGGTAGGAATGCTACAGATCCTGAGACACAGAAGGAGGCCGAGGAGAGAGCAGTAGCAGATCTTGCACCTGCATATGATGATATATATCAGCAGCTTGTTGCCCTTATGGATACAAAGGTAACAGATGGAGATAATTTAAGCAAGAGATTATCATTAGTATCATATGCCGTATTTGGTATTGTTATTGTTATCATTGTCAGTTCATATTTTATCTCGATGAAAATCGGGGACGAAGTTGCAGTTGGTATTTCTAA
>ERZ838516.620-NODE-620-length-54956-cov-203.337152_pt1 | contig 54956 bp, 43 predicted proteins | sample MGYA00519910_ERZ838516 | MGnify/ENA primary metagenome ERZ838516 (study PRJEB31850, sample SAMEA3708837) | human gut metagenome | biome: human gut; feature: human-associated habitat; material: faeces | place: China | collected 2014 ... | reverse complement strand
AGACTCAAACTTGAATCCCGTATTTTCCATTTACACAAAATATTTTATAGTGCCGTATAAGACTAGATAATACTGTTATTCTTTATATTTCACCGACCCATTTAAAACACATTTCCAATCATTGTCATTTTTAAATGTATAATCTTCAAAATTGAGAGTTACCATATTCTTATCACGAGTTAGAAAAACTTTGCCGCTTATATAATCATAACTTGAAACTGTAACAGGCGAGCGACCAAATGTTTCCACACTTATATAATCAGTAATATCACCTTCAACTAATTCAAAAGAATAACGTCCATTATCCCAATGAATATATTCCAAAGTAAAAAAATAAGAATCATCACTTCCTATTATTCTAGCCCCAAACATACGTCCCACCAAAACGTCCTCATTTGAAACTCCATCCGAGATTGTTGCATCTTCAACTTGAAAACTTTCACCATTAACTATCAAAGAGCCATTAACCCCACTTCCATTTTCATCATCTGTAGAACATGAAGAAAACATAAAACATAATGTGCTTAAAACTGCACATACGAGTGTCAAGAAAGACTTTCTTTTCATAGCTTTTTTATTTTAAATTTATATTTTACACATAACTCAATTACAAATTTACCAATAATTCCACAACTATAAGCAGTAAATCAATCAGTTAAACCTACAATAAATAAAAGTAGTAATAAAATGATTAGCAACCATGATAAAATTCCTATCCACCATCCGATTGAATACCATTTATATGCAGAACGTGATGCATAATACGCTCCATCTATATCACCATTTTCCCACAAACGGTCTACCTTATTAGCATATATAAAACTTACAATTGCAAAAGGTAAGCACCAAATAGTAAACAAAATGAGTGACGACAATCCCAACAAAACAGAATGAATCAAATATGATTTAGGTCTCAAAGTTTCTGGTATCGGACTTTTTATATAATCTCGATAACGTACTCTATCTTTATATTGTGATTTCACAATAACATTACCACAATGCGGACAAGTAGTTGCCTTGTCAGACACTGTTTGCCCGCATATATCACACTTAATTAATGACATTTATAATACTATAAAAATATCATTTGAAGAATACTTATGCCAAGACCTATAAAAGATGGAAGCAAAGCCGCTTTTGCCTTTCCAGGATATTCATCCTTTTTTACAAAGTAATAAATAAATCCAACTAAAGGTATCAAAAAGCATAAAATATACATTCCAATGCCCAACTTATCCTTTTTTATTAAACGTCCCGCACTATTATACAGCTCATAATAGAAGAAAGAGGTTGAAGAATAATATAAGTTACATGTATAATTCTCCTGAGGTGCAAGTGAAAGTCTTACGTGAAATTTCATGCTATTACAACGCAGTGTAATATCCATTATAGTAGATTGAATAGGGATTTCGATTTCAAAACCATCATTATAAGAATATACTCCCAATGATTCCCCATTAACAAAAACCTCTATAGATGTTTTTACCATTGCATATTTTCCTCCCCAGTTTAATTTCAATACAGAGGAAGATGCGCATGGTTGATTATTCATTGGAGTTTTTTTTATCGGCGCACCACATTTAGGACAACTGACAGATAGTGACGGAACAGTTTCACCACATTCTTCACATTTGATTGGATGGTCAATCGGAGCACCGCATTGTGGACAATTACTTGCTTTGTCAGAAACCATCTGACCACATTCATTACATTTAATTAAAGCCATAATCTTATTAAATATCCCCTAGGCTCTAAAAGGAAGTTTATAAAAAAGAAGTGTGAGCCTGTTAGCATTCAACCGATAGGCTCTGGACTGCCCGTGTAAGTGAATAAAAACAGCTCACACCTTTGGCTGTATATGTTGGAATACATATAAACACACCAAAGGAGAACGTCTTTCATTCCTATCTTACACTTGAATTGTCCAGATTCATCGGTAAGGAATTGCCAAACGCTTCCTAAATTATGTCTTGTTGCTCTATGCAACGTTACAAAAATAGAAAGAATTTAGCAAAAAACGTTCATTTGTGAGCTGTATTTTTTTGCAAAGTTACTCAAAATCAGAAATTAATGCTTGAAATATCTTTTACCCAGTATTTAATATATAATCATTTTATGCTATTTATATCTGATTATCAATGATGTAAAAATAACCCTATTTTTCAACACTTGCAATTCTACCTAGTTAATCCTAGTGGATGAAAAATCATTCTTCCTCAACACCAAGCAATACCGATACTTACTTTCACATTATAAATTTCTAGAAATCCAGCAAGTCGTAACAATGTAAAATTTCTTCTTTCCTTAATCCAAGGTAGCGTTTTGTTATTGCTATATTTGAATGATTAAACAGTTCTGAAAGCATTACTAAAGCCATTTCTCCATTTGTTTCAGCCTTTTCATATACATGCCTTCCAAAAGTCTTTCTGAGGGAATGACTACTAAAATTTTTGACCGATTTTAAGCCGTATTTAGCCTTTATTCCTTTTAGTAGAACATTTATACGCTGAATACTATAAACACTGTTCTTACGGCTAATAAAGCATCTTTCCGACATATCTGTTATACTGAGAGCGTCATAGCACTTCTGTACATGCTTTTGAAAATTTGCATTGACTCTTATTTCTCTATGTTTCTTTGTCTTCTTCTCAATCAACTCAAAAGACTTATCAGATAATAACATTTCCCAAGTAAGCTGCAAAACGTCAGAAATACGCAATCCAAAGAAGATGCCACACCCAATAAGCAATGACATACGATATTCACCATCATTGAATAATCTATGCACCAAGTTAACCGCCTTATCCCATTCTATATAATCTGCTACAGTTGTACTATTTTTTACGCTCATAATTTTCAGTTTTAAGTATATTAATATGTAAGTGAGTATATTACAGCCTCTCATTTTAAAAGGCTGCTGATTATCAAGCTATAACCACTTTTCTAAAAAAGTGAATATCGTTAAGCTGCCATATTATATGACGGAAGGATAACAGTCATCAATTCTGCTTTTCTATCATTATATTCTTTAGTCTGTATATCAGTTGGAGAACTCATAGGAGAACTTAATCCCATGTAGTTATAAGTAACAGTCCAAAGCTCTCTCATGGCTTTTCTTATTGTTGCATCATGAATAGAAGCAACCAGTTCAACGAAGTGGCGCATCGTACTGTAAGCCTTACCCTTCATCTCAGCTACTTGATAATCTGAAAGATACCAATACCAATCTTGACCATTCATTACCTCTAGTGCTTTATTTATTATCTCTGTAGTTTTCATATCTCCTTGCTTTTTGATTACAGCACAAAGATAGTGATTCTATTTAAATTAGAATAACATCATCCGTTAAACCAAGTTAAAAATATGATTCTATTTTAATATAGATAATATTTCTAGTAACTTTGTAAAAAATATACAGATATGGAAGAATATAGAACGATTATCCATTTGGAAATTAATGAAGTACACGAATACTACGGCTCTCCATCTTCTCTATATGATAAACATACGGCAGAGGAATTGGGAATCAGCAAGGCTTCTTTGAATAATTACTTTTCTAAACTATCTGATAATGACCCACAACTATATAAAAATAGTAAGTGCATTATCAGAAAGGGAAAGTTATATACCAAACCATCAACCCGAGGTCGGAAAAAGCAAGAATCAGAATAAACGACAAACGATTTTCCCACATTGATAATCAGATAGTTATGCAGAATCTATAATTTTGCAGTGTACTACCCGTGTTAATCTCTGGCTAACAGTTTATTGATTTCTTCTTTAACGATAGATTTAACTCGTTCTTTTTCAAGTAGAAATGCTATCAAATTCACAGCTTGTTGAATGTTGTCAAATGATATGTTATTCTTATCTAAGAGTTGATGTATTAGTTCCTTTCTTGCTTTGTCATCCGTGTGAGCTAGTCGTAAGATATCCTGCTCTCTAATTGCTTTTCGAATGGCTTGGTAGCGTTTTTTTTGGCTGTCACTTATCTTTTTCTTTGTTTCCAATGATTGTCGCTTACCCCACATTGGATTAAGGTTCCCGCTTCGTTCAACGCTTTGTTTAGTTGTTTCCATGTTCTTTATTATTTAAGTTATTATTGTATAGGTCTATAGCTGCTTTATATCTGTTAATTATTACTCCAAAGTTCAGGTTCATAGTAGCTTTTCTGCTCATCAGATATACATATCTCTTTGTTTGTTCAGCCTCATCATACCCATCTGCTTTGGCTCTTATAATATGCCAATACTTTAGCCCCTTATCTCCTAATTCATTGACTATAGCACACCTTATCAACTGAGAATCTTTGGAAGTTGGAATTATGTTTATATCGTATTGAGTTATCTGTTCCGTTATTCTATTCAGTTTGTCTTCATTGTTACCTTCCGAAAGATTCACATAGTCTAGTTTTTTTTCTTCTGTCTGTTGAGGCTGCTCTAATCTCGTTATAAGTTCTTGAAGTTCATATATCTTTTTCTTTACTTCTTGAATTATATTATTATTCATACTTTACTCTATTTAATCATTTATTCTTGAAGTAACTTTATTGTTACTTCTTATTATAAATATCACCTAGAGTAAGAAAATTACAACACTGAAATAAATAAATTAACTAGGTTCATATTGTTGAATCAAGTCATTGACCAAAGGCAACAATCTTCTATAATGTGGTTTAAAATCCTCATTCTGCTTTAGTTTACCTTTGAAAAACTTGAAGCATTCCCAATCTTCTTTAGCTAAGTTAATTAGTATATTCTCAACCTTCATTCCTCCTTTTAATAAATCATTAATCCTTTTATTGTACTCATCTTCTATATTATTTATATTACTATTTTCTATTTCTTCATTATTTATATTATCTTCATTATCTATATTTTCTATATTATTTATATTGTTGGTAATTGGGGAAATTCTAGGGAAATCATTGGGAATTTCTTGGGAAACATTTTGAGTATTCTTTTTTAAATAACTTGGTGAATAACCCTTAGCACGATAATCAACCATTGGAAGTTGTAATTCGGGATTTTTCAATTCATCCATTTTTAGACGTTCAAACTCCTTTATTCTTTCAAGATTCAACTTAAAGTAATTAGCATGTTTGCCATTGCCTTTCCCAGCACTCCACACTTGGATAATTCCATGCTGATATAGTGTGTCTAAAGTTGCAATAACGAGCTTTTGGCTAAGTCTGCTTTCAGCAACTAAATCAGCATTAGTCCTAAAGAATCTGCCATTTTCATCAGCATAATGACTAGCTAACTGACATAATGTAAACAGCATGCTTCTACAATTAACGTCCAACAATATCATTAATTTCGTTGGTACCTGTGTAAATTGGTATTCTATATTTTCCATAATATTTTGATTATTAAGTTGCTAAATAAAAAAAGATAGTACATTTCCTCTGCTGAGGATAAACGTACTATCTTTCCGTTTTTTAATTATTGTATTTTTCCTTATGATTCAAATATACCCAAAAAATATTGAAAAAACAAATTGTGCATATTTGGGAAGCAAATTTTTTCCAGAATTTTTCACGCAAAACCATTCACGAAGTATAAAAAGTTACTTCTATGAAAGTTAGAAGAAGTTACCTACAGATTGAACTATTTTTCCTATTTTTGCACCGTTCAAATGAAATGGAATACCATTATTGAATACCAATCAGTGTAATGTATTGAAAATTAGCCTCAACTGGAAGTTTCCTAAACTTTAGATTCGGGTTCGATTCCCGACGAGGGTACAAAAAATAAGCCGCTCTCCCTTGAAGGAAAAGCGGCTTATTTTTTTGCCTGCAGCAAGTAACGGATTACTTACGAAGACCAAGTTCTTTAACAATAGCACGGTATCTTTCGATATCACGGCTCTTCAGGTAGTTCAGCAAAGAACGACGCTTACCTACCAAAGTTGTCAAAGCTCTTTCAGTGCTATAATCTTTTCTGTTGAGCTTCATGTGCTCAGTCAGGTGAGAAATACGGTATGAAAACAATGCTATCTGCGCTTCAGGTGAGCCAGTATCAGTGTTAGACTTTCCGTACTTTCCAAAGATTTCTTGTTTTTTAGCTGCGTCTAAATACATAATTTGACTATTTATTAAAATGTATAAATTTGATTTGCGGATGCAAAGGTAAGCATAATCTTTCAGACTACAAGCGTTTTACATCTTTTTTTCACACGAAAAGACAGAATCTTCTTCATCGCTCCTCTCCGACTTTCACCCTCAGAAAGACCGGTCTTCTCCCCTGCGTTTACGCCAAAAAATATAAAAACCCTGCATAAAATACCTGTCTTTCGCTGAAAAACAGTAATTTTGCACACAATTATATATAGGTATAGTATGCAAGACATTAGAAACATTGCCATTATTGCTCACGTTGACCACGGAAAAACAACTCTGGTGGACAAGATGATGCTGGCGGGACATCTGTTCCGCAACGACCAGACCAACGGTGAACTGGTTTTGGATAACAACGACCTGGAGCGTGAAAGAGGTATAACCATTCTTTCTAAAAACGTATCCATCAATTACAACGGTACAAAAATCAACATTATCGATACTCCGGGACACGCCGACTTCGGTGGAGAAGTGGAACGTGTCTTGAACATGGCCGACGGATGTATTCTGCTGGTGGACGCTTTTGAAGGTCCGATGCCGCAGACCCGCTTCGTGCTTCAGAAAGCCCTGCAGATTGGATTGAAACCTATCGTAGTGGTAAACAAGGTAGACAAACCGAACTGCCGTCCGGAAGAAGTATATGAAATGGTGTTCGACCTGATGTTCAGCCTCAACGCCACAGAAGACCAGCTGGACTTCCCGGTAATCTACGGTTCTGCCAAGAACAACTGGATGGGTGAAGACTGGAAAACCCCGACCGGCACCATCACTCCGCTGCTGGATGCCATCGTGAAATACATTCCGGCTCCGAAACAGCTGGAAGGAACTCCGCAGATGCTGATTACTTCACTTGACTATTCTTCTTATACCGGACGTATCGCCGTAGGCCGCGTGCACAGAGGTACACTAAAAGAAGGCATGAACATCACCCTGGCTAAACGCGACGGTACATTAGTGAAATCAAAAATCAAGGAAGTACATACCTTCGAGGGTCTGGGCCGCAAGAAAGTAGAATCTGTATCTTCTGGCGACATTTGTGCCATCATCGGTGTGGAAGGCTTCGAAATCGGTGATACCATCTGCGACTTCGAAAATCCGGAACCGCTGCCACCTATCGCCATCGACGAACCGACCATGAGCATGCTGTTCACCATCAACGACTCTCCGTTCTTCGGTAAGGAAGGAAAATACGTGACTTCACGCCACATCCACGACCGTCTGATGAAAGAGTTGGACAAGAACCTGGCGCTGCGCGTACGCAAGACGGAAAACGAAGACGGAAAATGGATTGTTTCCGGACGTGGTGTACTCCACTTGTCTGTATTGATTGAAACCATGCGTCGTGAAGGCTACGAACTTCAGGTAGGACAGCCGCAGGTTATCTTCAAGGAAATCGACGGTGTGAAGTGCGAACCGATTGAAGAACTGACCATCAGCGTGCCCGAAGAATTTGCCAGCAAGATGATTGATATGGTAACCCGCCGTAAAGGTGAAATGGTATCCATGGAAACTCAGGGCGACCGTGTAAACATTGAATTCGACATGCCGTCACGCGGTATCATCGGTCTGCGTACCAACGTGCTGACTGCTTCTCAGGGAGAAGCCATCATGGCTCACCGTTTCAAGGAATACCAGCCGTTCAAGGGCGACATTCCTCGCCGTACCAACGGTTCAATGATTGCCATGGAATCAGGAACTGCCTTTGCTTACGCCATCGACAAGCTGCAGGATCGCGGTAAGTTCTTTATCTATCCGCAAGACGAAGTATATGCCGGACAGGTGGTAGGTGAACACGTTCATGAAAACGACCTGGTGATTAACGTAACCAAATCAAAGAAGCTGACCAACATGCGTGCTTCTGGTTCTGACGACAAGGCCCGTATCATTCCGCCGGTTATCTTCTCACTGGAAGAAGCACTGGAATACATCAAGGAAGATGAATACGTGGAAGTAACTCCGAAGAGCATGCGTATGCGTAAAGTCATTCTGGACGAAACGGAACGTAAACGTGCCAACAAGAACTAATTCATTCTTTATATAAAAAGTAAACCGGACTTTCAGAGGTTCTCGCCTCGTGAAAGTCCGGTTTACTTTTTATATGCTGTTTTGAGTTATTCTCTATAAACCAGCTCATTGTTGTTCATCCGCTGCATATACTGCTGGATAATTGACTTCAACTGGGTTTCCATTTCTTTCCGCACTTCCTGCGGCATGCTGTCTTTCACATCGTCCTTCATCAGCACGTCTGTACGGAAACGATAGGCATGAATCACTTTTTCTCCGTCGAACTGAATCAGATAATCACCTTTCAGGAACTGGTAGATGCCACTTGAAGGCAAATAATTTACAGCAAACTTCTCTGAAGCAGGTGTATGAAATGCATCCTGCCCAAAGCCCACATAAGGGCGATCATAGCCAAGTATGCCCAACACTGTAGGCATAATATCAATCTGGTCTACTATCTTCTCTTTATCCAAGCCCTTCAACTCTGGAAGCCCAGGGGCATAAAAAATGACAGGCACATTATAATAACCTAAATCTGTCACATACTCCGGATAGCAGTTTCCACTGGTATGGTCTGCCGTAATTACAAACAACGTATTTTCAAACCAAGGCTGCTTTTCGGCCTTTTCAAAAAATCGCTGAATGGCATAATCAGAATAAGCCACCGTTTCAAATAAAGGATCATCTCCCGTAGGAAATTTGCCTTTATAACGTTCAGGCAAATCAAAAGGACCATGAGAGGTGGCCGTAAACACAGATGTGACAAAAGGCTCTTTCATTTCCGACATCCGGTCACAATAGAACTGCAAGAATTCTTCATCCCAAATAGCCCAAGTCCCGTCAAAATCCGCATCGCCATTGTAATTCGGGTCCTCATTATATTCGGTACGACCAAAATATTTCTGGAAACCCACGGAACGGGCAAAAGCCTGGAAACCCATTGAACCGTTCATCGCGCCATGGAAAAAAGCAGATGAATATCCCTTGTTTTTGGTCAACTCACCAGCAATGCTGGATACATCATTCAAAGCCGAAGGAGTCAAAAAGAAAGGTTCTACAAAGCTTGGTATAGACGACAATACCGACGGCATCCCATCAATACTCTTGCGGCCATTGCTATATGAATACTGAAAAGTCAGACTCTTTGCCAGCAATGAATCAATAAAAGGAGTATAACCCTTGTAAGCCCCGTTTTCCAGCTGAGGATTCAATGAGCCTACATGCTGTTTACTGAATCCCTCCCAGATAATTACCACTACATTCATCGGGCGGAAAGCAGTTGAATCGGCAGGGAAATGCACTGGAGAATAAGCTGCAACAGCTTCTGCCTCAGGCAAATAATCAGGAATGACAAACGTCGCTTTCCCCAACGTGCGGAACAAAGAGAATGGTGTATTTAACACCAGACCCGCATCCAAAGGACGCTCTACGTATTGATTGGCATTACTCAAGGTAATAGGACGAGTAGCGGTAGTCATACCTCCACGCATACCAAACACTGTAAAAGGAATAGCAATCAACAGAGTTACCAGTTGTACCACATAATAAGGCATTTTCTGTTTCACAGGAACCTTAGGCGAGCGATACAGCTTATATATTACATAAAACAGCACAGCAGCCAACAATACCAGATACCAATAGGTAGCAAACTCATCTAAAAAAATAGAAGTTAGTTTCCCGTCTCCCTCATTCCGAAATTCCTGCAAAACCGTCATCGTAGTACGTCTTCCGGTAAAACGAAAATACACACAGTCTATTAGATTGGTTATCAGGAAAAAGGTATTTACACTGGTAAATACCCAGCGTACAATCTTATAAAATACAGGAGTCTCTTTCCAATGTAAAGGAAACAAGAACAACAAAATAAATAAAGCATTACTATAAAGGATGGCAGTAGTATCAAAAATAATACCTGCCCCGAAAAGGCTCATGGCATATCCAAAAGTCAAGTGCTCGCTAAATGTATCCCAATTTACACATAGAAACACCAGCCGGCTTAATGTATAACATACATAAACAAGCAATAAATTCCAAACCAGTGACAATACATTGGAAAACAATTCTTTCTTCATCATTTCTCACCTTTTTATAAATACTGAACGGCAAAAATAACGATAAATTTGGAGAACTTCGTATCTTTGCCTTCTAAACCAAACAAAGATGAAGAAAAAACAACGTATCACCCTTGGAGTCTCCGTCCTCATTTTACTTGTATTAGGTTTTTGGGTTCATTCCCGCTGGCATGTATGGTTTGGTAATCCGGAAGAACCGGCTTATCTACCACTCAACGCTCCCGGAAGAGTACTGTTGACATTTGGAGACAAAGAAGAACTTTCACGTAACATCAGCTGGCAATACGATTCTGTAGTTGCCTCTTCATCTTTTGTAGAGTTAATCGACACTCTGGCTAAAGATACTTTACGGATAGAAGCAAAGGGAGAAGTGTTCCAGTCACGTAGCGGCAAAGCTGCCTATTACACAGCCCGCTTACGCTCACTTAAACCAGCTACCTTTTACAGCTACCGGGTAAGTAACAACGGAAAATATTCTCCATGGTACAATTTCCATACCTATAACCAGACCACCCGTAACGATTACTCCTTCATCTATGTAGGCGACGTGCAAGATACTATAAACGGAAAAGCCAATCAGTACCTGAAAGAAGCATTACAGGCACATCCTAAAACAGAATTCTTTGTCTTTGGAGGTGACCTGACTGAACGTCCTATGGATTCATACTGGGCAGAAACATTCTCTGGTCTTGATTCCATCGGGCAGTACTATCCTGTTTTAAATGTAACCGGTAATCATGAATACCTGAAATATGCCATCCGCAAACTGGAACGTCGTTTCCCATTGGTATTCTCCTACTTTCAAGACTCCATGGTAGGCGACAATCAAGTGTATACACTTAGGTATAATGACCTGCAACTCTTTTTGCTCGACAGTAACCGGGAGTTCTTTTACCTGTGGTCACAAAAGGAATGGCTGGAAAAAGAACTTCAGACAAGTGATGCACGATGGAAAATTGTAGTCTTGCATCATCCATTATATTCCGTCAAAGGCAAATACAACAATCTGGCACAAAAAACGATTTTCAACTCACTTATCCAAAAATACAATGTGGACCTCGTCCTGCAAGGCCATGAACACGCTTATGCCCGAATGACGCTTCACGATGAACAGGGAAGTGCAACACCTCCAGTTTACACTGTCAGTCACTGCTCTCCCAAAAGCTATAGAATTACATTCAACCAGCGTTTCGATAAATATGGTATTGAAAGCCGGTATTACCAATACATCCGTATTCACGGAGATACCCTCAGCATGAGCACCTACGAGGTACCTGCCGGTAATTTATACGACTCGTTAGATATTGTAAAATCCGGAGTCAAGCCAATGATTATTGATCATGGGAAAAATATTCCTGAGCACTTGAACTTCCAGCCGGGAAACAGCAAAAAAGGCCAGGAGTATATGAAACGGATTGAGGAGTATAAACACAATAAAGAAAAATCTCATGAAGATAAAGTTAATACGAAAGATTAAACAAAGGATACGCGACATCTCAAATGTATGGAGTGTAGCAGGTATCCGCAATGTATACGTCATGGCTATACTTCCACACTTTGGCAGTAAAAGTACCCGTGATATACGTCGAGAACGGAAACAACAGGCAATCTTGCATTATCTTCAAACAAATTATCAAAATCTCATTCTAAAATACACACAAAAAGAAGAAATACCCCCAGCCTCCAATCAAGCACCTATATGGGTTTGCTGGTGGCAAGGAGAAAATGCGATGCCACCTATAGTACAAAGTTGCTTTCAATCTTTATGCTCACATGCTGGCAATCATCTGGTTCACCTTATTACACAAGAAAACATATCAAAATATGTTACTATCCCGGATTACATCCTACGAAAGGTTCAGGAAGGAAAAATCTCATTTACTCATTTTTCAGATATTCTCCGTATGTGTCTGCTCTATGAGCATGGAGGCTTATGGATAGATGCGACTGTATATGTTAGCCAGCCCATCCCTGAAAAAGTTTTTCAAGAACCGTTATTTACAGTGGCAGCCAATATTGATACAGATAACATTTCTCAAGCAAAATGGATGGGATTTATTTTAGGAAGTTCTCCTCAAGGAGTACTATGCAGTTTTGCACGCGAATTATTCTTCCAATATTGGGAAAAAGAGAACAAGCTTTTAGATTACTTTTTAATTGATTATGTCATCTCAATCGCTAAAACAAATCTGGCTTCTGTCAGAAGAAGTCTGAACTCCATCCCTACAGACCATTCTCAAATTTTTGACCTTGAAAATATGATGAACAAAGCATACAACGCAAACTCTTTCAAGACATTATGTGAGCAACAAATCTTTCATAAACTCAGCTATAAGAATAAACACGCACAATACACAAATAAAGGTGTCCGTACACTATATCATATGTTAATTTCAAAATAATTATTTTCTATGCTCTAAACGTTTTCGATTACGTATTTTCATCTCCTTCAGGAAAGAAGCCGGTATAAGGTATTCTATTATTTGTTTAATTCCATACTCAACCTGCTTTCCAAGAATCTTTATTTTCCAAGTTAAAGTATGATCGACCCCACGAATCCGTGCACACTCCTTCTTAACAGCAATCTTATTTACAGATGAAACCCCATACACAGCCTCACAAAAAGATATATTAACAGGAATATATAGCATCTTTTCACCTCGTTTGTACAGATTATATACGAAATTATAGTCAGCAGATAAGCGATAAGATAAATCAAAGGGATGAGACTTCAATTCATCTACATCCGTAAACATTGACTGATGGCAAGCAGGCATGAGTTTTGGAGTCACTTCTGGTATATTCCCTTTTGCGGCAACTACAGCATATGATTTCTGCCTCAAAGTATCTCCGTATACAAGTTTTACTTCCATTGGTATTTCATGGGAAAATACAAAATCAATTGTTTTATCATTATAAAAAACGTCACCAGCATTCATAAAATTCACCCAACGCCCATTGGCTAATTTAACACCTTTGTTCATTGCATCAAAAATACCTTTATCTTTTTCGGATACAATTCGCACAGCAATCCCTTTTTCATGAAACAAAGGTTCCAATTCATAAATAATATTTAATGTGTTATCCGTTGATTTTCCATCTACCAATATATACTCCAACGGGCGATAAGTCTGGTTCAACACACTTTGCATAGTTTTAGCAATAGTTTGTCCTGCATTAAAACAAACTGTCACTACTGTTATGAGTTCTTTGGACATAATTCTATACATTTTCTATATTTAGGTCTTGCTAACCTCATAAAATACAATAATTGATCAAATACTCTTTTCAACTTATATGAAAAAGGCACTACGGGACGCTCGCCTTTCCACGGAGTTAAATCCAGATAGTGGAAATAAAGGCCTTTATAAGGATGCTGAGATTTATATTGCCAGGGTTTCTTCCCTCCCGTATAATGTATAATAACAGGGTGGAGCAATTCTTGGTCCAACGCTGCAATTGACTCCGGACGAATGCGACGTTTGCGACGCAAGAAGCCATCTTGTACATTATAACGGAACGGTAAAAACAACTTACAATCATGAAGTAAAGCGTTTAAAACATCCTGATCATAAAAGACCAACTTACTTCCGTTTTTGGAGATATAATCAAGCGCTTTAGACATCAATCCCTCTTCTCTCCAATAGTCTAAATTAACCAATAATACCCCAGAATTAAAATACGAATCTGATGAAGGATAGTGCAAACGTGTATAAATTTCTTCCCTACCACTCCACATATCCTCTACACAAGCTACTGCAAAAGTCTTCAAATCTGTATTCCAAAGTTTTTCTATTGAGCCCACAACAACCAAGTCACAATCCAGATACAAGACTTTATGTATTTTCAATGGCAATAAGTTACCTAGAAATATACGATAATAAGCAGCCAAAGAGATATGAGAACCTTCCGCATATCGAGGACAATCCTTTACCAAATCCATATCTACATAATAAAATTCCACTCTTTGGTGATATTTATTTTCAACAAACTCCACCATCTGACTTCTACATTCATTTGATAAATCTTCGGTAATCACATGTATATGAAAACTAACATTCTGATTATTTTCAAATAAAGATGTCAGCATGACTATACAATACTTCACATAAGAAGTATCTATATTGCAAGCTATGTGTATTGTTTCTTTTACCATTCTTTAAAATGCTACTTCCGACAATGCCTTTGTTATATAATACCCCTGACTTAATCTTTTACTTATTTCCACAGTATTCTGCTTCATCTTAGCATATTGCGCAGGAGTTAATGAAGATAATATTGTATCCAATTCGGCCAACGAGGATATACAAATCCCGATACCGTTAGAGCGAACAAAATCAGAAAGGGCGGCCTGATCCCAAATAATCACAGGTAATTCACAGCGAATATATAAAGAGGTCTTATGTGGATTATTGTATTTCAAATATTCTCCAAAATTACCGGTACAGGCATCTACAGAAAAGCCATCCCAAACCAGGCCAAAATCTCCTTCCGCCGTAGCAATCAACTCATCAGAGCGAACAAACCCCTTACAATTAAAATGCTCTTTTCCCTGTGCCTTTTCCAAATCAAATCCATTACCATATAAATTAAATTTATAAGAATGAACATAATTACCCACTTCATACAAAAAAGTATTTTTCCGAGGATTCAATGCTCCTGCATATACTACTCCGTAAGGTTGTGAGGGAACCAAATGAGAGGAGGCTGTAGTTTCTGAAAGATAATCAAAAATCTCAAGTACCCCTAAAGGAACCTTGCATCCGTTATCCAACAGCCATTGTTTCATCCGAGAATTATGAGCTATTATATAATCAGCATGCCCTAATCGATGAATTTCCTGAGCTACCGTCAGCTTTTTACGACGAAAGCTACCCAAATCATGAATGACAACAACTACCTTAGCACCTTTACAATGAGCTATCTGGCACACCAGTGTGAAATACTTTTTAAGTGGATATTGCACTACGAGCCTATCACCTTTTCTCAAAGAAAAAGGAAGTTTCAACACACCTGCTAATGTGGCCAGAAAAGCGAGTATGGAGTTTGTGTAACGCGTCTGACGTAAACCGACGTTTACAAAACCATTTGACTCCATAATCTGCTCTATATCGGTTTTTGCCTTATTCCCGGCTCCGTCTACTCCTTTATAATTGCGTGACAAATAACAATTTCTCATACATTTATCGATTACATTCTTTTTCCCATAATTCCAATGCCGAAGCTACCGTATCATCCATATCTGCATAAGTATATTGCCCTAATCGGCCGCCAAATATCACATTCTTACACTGTAAGGCCAGTTCCTGATACCTGCGATACATAGCTCCATTCTTCTCGTCATTGACCGGATAATAAGGTTCTTTACCTGGTTCATACGTATCCGGATACTCATAGGTAATGACCGTATGCGGTTGCTTTCCGTATTCAAAATGTTTATGCTCAATAACACGGGTATAAGGAATCTCCCGAGCTGTATAATTCACTACCGCATTTCCCTGGAAATCATCTATTTCCAGTATTTTTTCTTCAAATCGCAGACTACGATATTCCAGATGTCCGCATTGATAATCAAAATATTCATCAATACACCCAGTAAACAAAATACAGTCTGCCACGTCTTCCCAGCGAGTACGTTCAGTAAAGAAATCAGTATTTAATCGAACCTCAATGCCTTCAAGCAAAGCATCGATTAATTTATTATATCCACCTTCAGGAATTCCCTGATAACGGTCATTAAAGTAATTATTATCATATACAAAGCGGAAAGGAACCCGGCGAATTATAAACGCTGGCAACTCTTTGGCAGAACGTCCCCATTGCTTCTCAGTATATCCTTTTATCAGGCATTCGTATACATCTTTTCCACACAATTTCAAAGCCTGCTCTTCCAAATTAGCCGGAGTCACGATATGACTGTATGCCGCACATTGTTCTTTTATCTTTTCTTTAGCTTCCGCAGGAGTCACTACTCCCCACAGTTGATAAAAGGTATTCATGTTAAACGGCAAATTAAACAATCGATCACGGAAACGTGCTAACGGTGAATTAATAAAATGATTAAATGGAACCAATGAATTTACATAGTCCCAAACATATTTATTGTCTGTATGAAAAATATGAGCACCATACTTATGCACGTGAATTCCATCTACATCCTCGCAATATACATTCCCTCCTTTATGGGAACGTCTATCTATTACCAGGCAGTTTTTCCCTGCCCGGGTAGCTTCACGAGCAAAAACTGCTCCAAACAGTCCGGCACCTACAATCAAATAATCATATTTTTTCATTACAGCCCAAACAATTATTTTAATTTATACTTATGCTTTTCGCAAAGCTACACAAAAAGAATGAATTACATAGTCTTTTGAGAATTTAGTATACCAAAAGCCTTTGAAAAGCACTAAAAGGAACGTAGTCTTTATCTTTTTTACCTGCAAAAACAAATGATTTTCACATTCAATTGGTAAAATAGAGAAGAAAACCTACCTTTGTAAAATTCGTAACCATTATATATTTAATATGAGGATAGGATTTGATGCCAAGCGAGCCGTACAAAATTTTACCGGATTAGGGAACTACAGCCGTTACCTGATTGAGATTCTTTATCGTTTCTATCCAGAAAACGAATATTTCCTTTACGCTCCGCATATCCGTTCCAATCCTCGATTCAATCACTTGCTTACCGCATGTCCTTCGCTTTCCTGCATCTCTCCCAAAGGATTATGGAAAAAGTGCCGCTCTGCCTGGCGCTCCATCGGCATCACCCGTAGCCTGGAGAAAGATCACATCACTATTTATCACGGTCTTAGCAATGAGCTTCCACTCAATATCCGGAAAGCAACTCACACCCGAAGCGTAGTAACCATCCATGATTTAATTTTTCTGCGCTATCCACAATGTTATCCACCCATTGACCGTTTCATTTATACGTATAAATTCAGGAAGGCATGCCAAGATGCAAATGCCATAGTTGCCATCAGTCAATGTACCAAACGGGATATTATACACTATTTCGATATTGATGCAGATAAAATTCATGTTATTTATCAAGGATGTGATGAAGTATTTACCCATCCCGCACCAGAGCAGCTTAAGCAAGAAGCCAGAGAAAAATATCATCTTCCTGCAAAATACATTCTCTGTGTCGGGAGTATAGAAGAAAGAAAAAACGCATTATTAGCTGTAAAGGCCCTGCCTGGAATACCAGAAGATATACACCTGGTTTTAGTGGGAAAACGTACTTACTATACCAACCAGATTGATGCGTTTATCAAAAGCCATCGACTGGAAAAACGTGTGCATCTTCTTCATGATGTAACCTTCCAGTATCTACCAGCTATTTACCAACAGGCAGAAATTTTTGTCTACCCTTCCCGATTTGAGGGCTTTGGAATTCCCATTATTGAAGCTCTTCATTCTGGTATACCCGTCATTGCTGCCACCGGCTCTTGCCTGGAAGAAGCAGGCGGGCCAGATTCTCTCTACGTACATCCAGACGATAAAGAAGGCATGACAAAAGCAATCTGCAGTTTACTGAATCACCCGGAGAAGAGACAGCACATGATAGAACAAGGCCTGAAATACGTTACCCGTTTTTCAGAACAAAGACAAGCCGAAGAATTGATGAACTTGTATCGCTCACTTACAGAAGAAAAAACAATATGAAAATAGAAATTTCTCCAGATTATCAATATATGGCAAAAGAACTCTTTGATATTCCACGTATGTTCGACGAGGAACAAGGAGAGATCGTCTATTCAGGCAGAAACTTTGTACGCCGTTTCATTATTCAAGGCACACCAGTCGTTGCCAAACGATTCAAACGAGTTAATTTCTTTCAACAGATTGCATATACATTCTTTCGCAGTACCAAAGCAGAAAGAGCCTTTCGCTATGCCGGAATCTTCAGAAAACGCGGGATAGAAACTCCTCATGAGATTGCTTTTCTTGAAACATATGAACACGGACTGTTCACTACCGGATATTTCATTTGTACAGCATGCCCAGACCCTCCGGCCTTCCCTTTTCTGGTACCTAAAGAAGATTACGACAAAACACTTGCTACAGACTTAGTGTCACTAATCGTCTCCATGCACCAGAAAGGTATTGTACATGGAGATTTGAATTTCGGTAACTTCCTGTTTCGAAAATCGGAAAAAGAAGCGCATTATCAGTTTCAGGTAATCGATATTAACCGTTCTCTCTTTTTTGATACATGCCCTCCCAAAGAAGTATGTCTCAAAAATCTAAGTACTATTACGCACCGAAGAGATTTATTTGAGTTTATGGTTAGAGAATATGCACGGCAAAGAGAATGGGATGAAGAAGAAACACTTGCACACACCACTGGTTACCTACAAAAACTGGAACAAAAACATGCAAGAAAAGAAAAGATAAAACGATTATTTAAAAGATAAAACTATGATACCTAAAATCATACATTTTTGCTGGCTAAGTGGCGACCCATATCCTGAAAAAATTCGAAAGTGCATGAAAACCTGGAAAAAAGTCATGCCGGACTACGAAATAAAACTTTGGAGCATGGAAACATTCGATGTTTCTTCTGCACCAGTATATGTACAAGAAGCAGTAAAAGCCCGTAAATGGGCCTTCGCTGCAGATTATATCCGTATGTATGCCCTTTACACTGAAGGAGGTATCTATCTGGATTCAGATGTAAAAATTCTAAAAAGATTCGATGACTTTCTACATTATTCATTCTTTTCCAGCTTGGAATATCATCCCAGCCAACTGGAGCAAACCGGATCTATCCATAGAATAAGTCCTGAAGGGAAACGAATTGGTGATGACTATATTTCCGGTATGCAGATTCAAGCAGCAGTCATGGGAGCAGAACCTCAGTGTCCGTTTGTAAAAGATGTGTTAGACTGGTATGTTCATAAACAATTCTCCAAGGACTTATCGGCCGACATGTTCGCCCCTTTGATTTATGCACAACTGGCAGAAAAATATGGATTCTTATATTTAGACAAAGACCAAGATCTGAAAGATAATATGCATATCTTCCGCTCCGAAATTTTTGCTGGGAACAAACACGAAGTGACACCAGCGTCATACGCTATTCACCTCTGTGCTCATAGCTGGAAGAATTCTCTTTTGGACAAACTTCTTCTATTCATCAAGAAATTAAAAAAGGCATGAACAGTAATCCTCAAAGAGCCCTATTTACAATTGTTACTGTATCATATAATTGCTGTTCACTTATTGAAAAAACAATTAAAAGTGTATTACAGCAAGACTACCATGATACAGAATATATCATCATCGATGGAGAATCTACTGACGGAACAGTAGAAATCATCAAAAAATATGCACAACATCTTGCATTCTGGTGCTCAGAACCTGATGGAGGCATCTATCAGGGTATGAATAAAGGTATCTCACATGCAAAAGGAGAATGGATTCTTTTTTTAAACGCAGGGGATGTTTTCGCAGAAACAAATGTCCTGACAAAGGTTCTTCCTTTTACAAAGAATAAAGAACAAGATATTCTTTACGGAGATATCTTTACACTCAGAGGTAATGAAAGAGTTATCAAAAAAGCACTAGAGCCATGTAACAAACAACGGATGTTCTTTTGCCATCAAGCAGTTTTCGTTCGTACAGAACTGATGAAACAGTATCCTTATGACACACGTTTCAAAATGTCGGCCGATTTCTATTTCTTTAAATTTTGCTATCTGACAAAGAAAAAATTCCAACATATTCCCATTGTAATTTCTGTATACGACCGTACCGGCATTTCCAATACGCACCGAATAGCCGGACTAAAAGAAAACATCCAAGTGATTCGGGAATTGGACAAAGGCTGGGATAAGATTAAATTTCTTATCAAGCTACATTTTGTCATCTATTGGAACAGCATCAGAACATGGATAAAAAAGAATAGAATATAAATTATACTTGTGATTGTCTGCGTTCCCACTCTTCTTTAGTCCGTTTCCAGCGGTTATGACTCCAAAGCCAATAAGCAGGCTCCCGCTGAATCATTTCTTCCAGCATACGGGCATACATATCTGTAAGCTGGTAATCGGGTAGCTCTTGAGGATGTACTGTCATTCGTTTCAGTTCACAATGATAGTACCCTCTTTTTATCCGTTTTACATCTGTAAAATATACCACAGCTCCTACCTGCTTGGCTATTTGTTCCGTGCCGATGAAGATAGGAGTCTCACGATGCAGGAAAGGCACCCAATGATGAATGCTGTTCCACTTTGGCGACTGATCGGCAATAAAGCCTACAAATGTTTTTTGGTGCTCCCGTTTTAATGTAATGATACGCCGCAAGGTTTCTCGCATGGGAATACACTCCCCACCAAACTGGTTACGCAAGCGTAAAAATAGTTTATCAAAATTTTTATTATAAAGAGGATGATAGATTTGAGTGCACAATATATCATTACCTGTCCAGTAAGCCATTGAGGCTATCCACTCCCAGTTACAGTAATGTCCTAAATACATAAAGCCAAAATTGACATTGTTTTTCTCCAAATCGGCTTTCATATCTTCTACCCCACTGAATGTCATCCGACGCATAATCTGTTTCTTCGACATGGAAAACAGCTTAATGGTTTCCACCATATAATCACAAAAGAAATGATAGAATTTCTTTTCAATGCGTATTATTTCTTCCTGACTTTTCTCCGGAAATGAACCCACTAAATTCTTACGGACAATGTTTCGCCGATAACGAACTCCATAATATAAAGGGATATACAGAAGATCAGAAAAAAAATAAAGTACTCGCAATGGCAACAGTGACAATAAATACCACAACGCAAAAACCAGATAATATGCAAATTTCATGGAATCTCTTTTTATAAAACACTGCAAAACTACAAAATTCCTGCTTTTTCAGAAGGTTTATCAAGTTAAACTTGCAGATTTACATTATCTTTGCCTATTATTTCAAACACTCAACTACCATGATGAAAGAATTCTTTCAACTGATGCGGCGCTTTGTAGCACCGTACAAAAAGTTCTTGGGATGGTCAATACTTCTAAACGTATTGTCCGCTGTTTTCAATATTTTTTCTTTCTCACTATTGATTCCGATATTAAATATCTTATTCAAGACCGGAGAGAACAGAAGTGTATATCAGCTGATGGAATGGGGAAGCGCTGATTTCAAGGATGTGGCTACTAACAATTTCTACTATTATACCACACAACTGATTGATAGTTTTGGCCCTGCTACTACCTTACTTTTTCTCGGATTGTTCCTCGCAGGAATGACTTTGCTCAAAACAGCCTGCTATTTTGGTTCATCGGCCATTATGATTCCTCTACGAACTGGAGTAGTAAGGGACATTCGTATTTTAGTCTACAAAAAAGTAGTGTCGCTTCCTTTGGGCTTCTTTTCAGAAGAACGGAAAGGTGACATCATTGCCCGTATGAGTGGAGATGTGAACGAAGTAGAAACCTCTATCACCAGTTCACTGGACATGCTGTTGAAGAATCCGATTTTAATCATTTCTTATTTTGCAACTCTCATTGTCACCAGCTGGCAATTGACCTTATTTACCATCCTTGTATTGCCTACCATGGGATGGGTCATGGGAAAAGTGGGACGCGCCCTAAAACGCCAGTCTTTAGATGCACAAAACCGCTGGAGCGACACCATGTCACAGCTGGAAGAAACCTTGGGAGGATTACGCATCATCAAGGCATTCATTGCAGAAAAGAAAATGACGGCACGGTTTGAGAAATGTTGCAATGACTATCGTGATGCGGTAAATAAGGTTGCTATCCGCCAGTCATCTGCACACCCTATGAGTGAGTTTTTAGGTACATTGCTTATTGTGGCTGTGCTTTGGTTCGGAGGTTCTCTAATTTTATCGAACCACTCCTCCATCAATGCGTCTACCTTTATATTCTACATGGTCATTCTATATAGTGTTATCAATCCGCTCAAGGAATTTTCCAAGGCAAGCTATAACATTCCGAGAGGATTAGCCTCTATGGAACGTATTGACAAGATTCTAAAAGCAGAAAATACCATTCAGGACCCTGTACACCCACAACCTTTGAAAGAAGTAAAAGAAAAGATTGAATTTAAAGATATTTCATTCAGCTATGACCAAAAGAAAGAAATTCTGAAACATATCAACCTGACAGTAGAAAAAGGTAAGACCGTGGCTCTGGTAGGCCAGTCCGGTTCCGGAAAATCCACGTTAGTAGATTTGCTTCCACGTTATCACGACGTACAGCAGGGAGAAATCACCATCGACGGAACCAATATCAAGGAAGTAGCCATTCACGACCTGCGCAGTTTGATTGGGAATGTCAACCAGGAAGCTATTTTGTTTAATGATACTTTCTTCAACAACATCGCTTTTGGAGTGGAAGGAGCAACCATGGAACAGGTCGTTGAAGCAGCCAAGATTGCCAATGCGCACGATTTCATCATGGAAAAACCGGAGGGATACAATACCAATATCGGCGACCGCGGAAGCAAACTTTCCGGCGGACAACGTCAGCGTATCAGCATTGCACGGGCTATCTTGAAGAATCCTCCGATTCTGATTCTGGACGAAGCGACTTCTGCCCTTGATACGGAATCTGAACGTCTGGTACAAGAGGCATTGGAAAGACTCATGAAAACCCGTACCACAATTGCTATTGCCCACCGGTTATCTACGATTAAAAATGCAGATGAAATATGCGTACTCTATGAAGGTGAGATTGTAGAACGAGGCACACACGATGAACTGATTCAGAAAAACGGATACTACAAACGGCTCCATGATATGCAGTCGCTATAAACAATAAAAAAGTGGAGAGTCATAAAAGACTCTCCACTTTTTCTATAATCTGATTCGGAGTAATCTGCCTTAAGCAAGCATAATCACCTCGTATACATGGTTTGTTCCCAAAAATAGAGCAAGGGCGACAAGGCAAACTTATCTGTACCGCATTCTTTTCACTCTGTCCCCACCCCATAAATCCTGCATAAGGATGTGTCGCTCCCCATACAGAAACGACCGGAGTCCCTACTAACGATGCCAAATGCATATTCCCGGAGTCCATTGCAAGCATCACATCCAGATGACTCATTAACGCTAATTCTTCTGCCATCTTTAATTTGCCAGCTACGGATACCACTCGTGGATAGGCTTGTTGCCATTGTTCTAATTGTGCCACTTCTTTCTTGCCTCCGCCAAAAAGAAACAGCTTTACATTTTCCCTACTGGAAAGAGAACGTACAATCTGCTCTTGAAGTTCGATAGGATACACCTTTCCCTGATGAGCAGCAAACGGAGCTACTCCAATCCATTTATCATGTACTTCCTTATACCCCACAACCGAGCGTATATTTTCGATATTTCCCTTTTCATTCCCAAAAATAGAATGAAAAGAAAGAGGAAATGAAAATCCTAATTGTTTAAACACCAGTGCATAGCGTTCAAAAGAAGTAGTTTGTGGAGTCAAAACTTTATTTTCAACAGACGTCAGTTTCTTTCTTTTACCTCTCTCTTTATCTATGCATGCCACTTTCACTCCACTGAGTTTAAAGCAGAAAGAGAGAAAACGACTACGTAATACTCCATGCAAATCGGCTACAAAGTCAAACTGTTCATGCTTGAGAAGAGAAAACAGGCGAAACAATCCTTTGATTCCGGCATATTCTTTTTTCACATCCACACCCCGAAACGAGACATTGGATGGAACCTGCGTAAACAATGCAGCCATATTAGGGCGACTTAACACCACAACCTGATGCTGAGGAAAAGAGTTCGCAAAAGAACAAAGCACTGGGACTGTCATTGCCACATCTCCCAGTGCCGAAAAACGAATGACCAGAATCTTTGCCATAATCAAAAAAGAGTCTGATTATTTCTTTCCGTATAATACCGGATTTAATGCCGGATCATTGTACATCTTCATCTGTTTGTACACTTTCATATACTTACGTCCAGCTTCAATGTCTGCAATCAGCTGGTCAATAGCCAATGACAAATCTTTCTGTTGCTCCAACAACACCGCAAGTTTTGCCTCGCATTGCTTATGATGAGCTTCATCTGTATCCGTACGTTCCACTTCCTTACGCATGTGATAAATCTTCAAAGCCAAGATAGACAAGCGGTCAATAGCCCATGCGGGACTTTCCGTATTAATTGTGGCTTCAGAAGAAGGAGTAATATCTTTATATTTATCCAGGAAGTAGCTGTCAATCAATTCCACCAAGTCAGTACGATCCTGATTAGACTTGTCAATTCTGCGCTTTAACACCAATGCTTCTGCCGGATCGATATGAGGGTCACGAATAATATCCTCAAAATGCCATTGCACAGTGTCAATCCAGTTTTTCAGATACAAATAATATTCAATACTTTTCAACGGATATGGATTATTAATAGGAGCATCCACGTTATCCGTCTTATGATAATCATTGATAGCCTGCTCGAAAATAGGACGACATAATTCTGTAAAAGTCATAACAACAAATTTTAAACAGTGAATAATGAAAAACAAAAATAATGATTGTTTCACAAATAAACAACTGATAGTCTTTCAAAATTTACATACACTCAGTCAGGGAAAATGCTAACTTTGCAACCCAATAATTTGGACAAAGATGAAAGTAATCGTAGACAACAAAATACCTTACATCCGCGAAGTCATCGAACAACTGGCGGATGAAGTGGTCTATCTGCCGGGAAAAGCCTTCACACCGGAGGTCGTTAAAGATGCAGATGCCTTGATTATCCGCACACGGACAATCTGTAACCGGGAATTGCTGGAAGGAAGCAACGTACGGTTTATCGGGACAGCCACCATCGGCTTCGACCACATTGATACGGCATATTGCCAGCAAGCCGGGATTACCTGGAGCAATTGTCCCGGATGCAATGCGGGGGCTGTAGAACAATATCTTCACGCCGTGCTTCTGCTTCTTCAAAAAGAAAAGGGAATCAACCTGCAAGAATCTTGTCTGGGTATCATTGGTGTAGGGCATGTGGGAGAACGTATCCGGCAGATGGCACAACGTATCGGATTGAAAGTATTGCTGAACGACCCTCCTCGGGCTGATGAGGGAGAAGAAGGTTTCTGTTCATTAGACACACTGGCCGAACAATGTAACATTCTGACCTTTCATACACCCCTCATCCGGGAAGGAAAATATAAAACCTACCATCTGGCCGACAGCACTTTCTTTCAAAAGTTACAACAAGCCCCTTACCTCATCAATACCTCACGTGGAGAAGTTGTAGACACAGAAGCGCTGCTCGCAGCAATGAATAAAGGTCTCGTAAAGGGTGCCGTCATTGACGTATGGGAAAACGAACCGCACATCAGTCAGGATCTGCTCGACAAAGTATTTATCGGCACACCTCACATTGCCGGTTATTCTGCTGACGGAAAAGCCAATGCTACCCGCATGGTACTAGAAGCATTTTGCCGTTTCTTCCATAAACAGGCAGATTTTCACATTGCCCTCCCTGACAATCCGAATCAAACCTTATCGCAGGACGAGAATGTGAGGGTACTTCAATTGTATAACCCACACAAGGACTGCGAAGAATTGCGTGCACACCCGGAGCTGTTTGAACAACTGCGCGGCGACTATCATTTACGAAGGGAATAAGGCATAAAAAAACAAGTTTACGTGCACAGAATGTATAAAAATGTGCAAAGGAAAAGCATTTATTTGCCTGAATATTTGCTTAGAATCAGAAATATTTATTCCTTTGCAGCGAAAAATCAATAAATTACATTATTTATAAACTTAAAAAACTTAGAATTATGTCTGAAATCGCATCAAAAGTACAGAAAATTATCGTAGATAAATTGGGCGTAGAAGAATCAGAAGTAGTTGCAACTGCTAGCTTCACTAACGACCTGGGTGCTGACTCTTTGGATACTGTAGAATTGATCATGGAATTCGAAAAAGAATTCGGAATCTCTATTCCAGACGATCAGGCAGAAAAGATCCAGACTGTAGGTGACGCTATCTCTTACATCGAAGCTAACGCAAAATAATTTAATTCTACCTTTATGGAATTAAAAAGAGTAGTAGTAACAGGTCTTGGTGCGTTGACTCCAGTGGGTAACACTGTTCCGGAATTCTGGAACAACCTCCTGAACGGCGTCAGCGGAGCAGGACCTATTACTCATTTTGATGCGTCAAAATTTAAGACTCAGTTCGCTTGCGAAGTGAAGAACTTCAACGCTGCTGACCATATTGACCGTAAGGAAGCCCGTAAGATGGACCTTTACACTCAGTATGCCGTAGTTGCAGCTAAAGAAGCGGTAACTGATGCCGGTATCGACGTAGAAAAAGAAGATTTGAACAAAGTCGGAGTGATTCTCGGTGTCGGAATCGGAGGTATTCACACTTTCGAAGAAGAAGTCGCAGGTTACGAAAAGACTAAAAACGACCTCGGACCGAAATTCAATCCGTTCTTTATTCCGAAAATGATTGCAGATATTGCATCCGGACAGATTTCTATCATGTACGGCTTCCACGGACCTAACTTCACCACTACTTCTGCATGTGCTTCTTCTTCTAACGCTATAGCTGATGCATTCAACTATATCCGTTTGGGAAAAGCCAACATCATTGTAACAGGTGGAGCCGAAGCAGCTATCTTCCCAGCAGGAGTAGGCGGCTTCAATGCCATGCATGCACTGTCTACACGCAATGACGACCCTGCACGTGCTTCACGTCCGTTCAGCGCCAGCCGCGATGGTTTCGTAATGGGCGAAGGTGCCGGATGTTTAATTCTTGAAGAACTGGAACACGCTAAAGCACGTGGTGCGAAGATATACGCAGAATTGGCCGGTACAGGTGCATCTGGCGACGCTTACCATTTAACAGCCTCTCATCCTGAAGGCCTGGGTGCGAAACTGGTTATGCAGAGCGCTCTGGAAGATGCCGGAATGAAACCAGAAGATATCGACTATATCAACGTACACGGAACTTCTACTCCGGTAGGCGACGTTTCTGAAGTAAAAGCCATCAAGGATTTGTTTGGCGAACATGCTTACAAACTGAACATCAGTTCTACCAAGTCTATGACTGGACACTTGTTGGGTGCAACCGGAGGTGTAGAAGCCATTGCTTGCGTACTGTCTGTAAAAAATGATATTGTACCTCCGACAATCAACCACGAAGAAGGTGACAACGATGAAAATATCGACTACAACCTGAACTTCACTTTCAATAAGGCACAGCAGCGTACTGTACGTGCTGCATTGAGCAACACATTCGGATTTGGTGGTCACAATGCATGTGTAATCATTAAAAAATACACTGAATAAACTGTGTTTAGCAATATACTAGATGAGATAAGACTTCTTTTTCGAAAGGATAAGGAGTCTTATCTTTGTTTTTATAAGATACTAGGATTTTATCCGCGAAACATCGAGATTTATCAGCAGGCCCTCCTGCACAAATCGTCTTCGGTAAAAGCTAAAGGCAGACTGTTGAACAATGAACGCCTGGAGTTCTTAGGAGATGCCATACTGGATGCAGTAGTGGCCGACATTGTGTACAAACGGTTTGAGGGGAAAAGAGAGGGATTTCTGACCAATACACGCTCTAAAATCGTACAACGAGAAACATTGAACCAGATTGCCGTAAAAATCGGACTGGACAAGCTGATAAAATACACCACACGGCAGTCGTCACACAACAGCTATATGTGTGGAAATGCCTTTGAAGCGCTTGTGGGAGCCATTTATCTGGACCGTGGGTACGCCACCTGCAAGTTCTTCATGGAAGAACGTATTATCAAGCCCTACCTGAATCTGGAGAAGCTGTCGCGGAAGGAAGTCAACTTCAAGTCGAAACTGATTGAATGGGGACAGAAAAACAAGTTCCTCATTGAATTCAACCTGCTGGAGCAGACGGTCGACGAGCAACAGAATCCGGTCTTTGAAACACAGGTCGTGGTAGAACAGGTTCCCGCTGGGCAAGGTAAAGGATATTCCAAGAAAGAATCACAGCAGGAAGCTGCTCATGAAACCTTGAACAAAATCAAGAATGACCCGCAGTTCATTGACACGATTTTTGCAGAAAAAGCCGCACGAGAACAAGCTGCTGCAGAGGAGGATCCGACTTCAACTGATGCAACCGATGCATTGACTACGGAAGCAGAAACTCTTCCTGTACAAGCTGACGAGCAGAACCCGGAATCTTTCGATACAGAAGTGAAAGAAGGAACTGCTGTTACTGAGAAATACGATGACGTGGAGCGGATTATTGCCGAAGCAGAAGAAGCGGCATTCCAGCTTACAGAAGAGACAGAAACAGACAGTGAAGAAACAAAAATTACTACGTAGTAATCGCTTGACTACCCCGTAGTAACTTCTAAATTACCTTATAGTAAATCCTCAACTACCCCGTAATAATAGTTGAGGATTTTTTGTATGCCTTTGCTTGCTCCTTCCCAAAAACTCTTCAAGGAAGAAAGATCTACATTTACCGTTCCTTTACAATGGAAGTCAGCGGGTGGCGATTGCCTTTAATATCGGTCAGGAAGGCTTTTGCCGAACCAAAGTTCAAGTACATATCCAGACGTACCGGCAAGTGGTTACGGTCGTCTGTAATATAGAAGGTAATGACTTCTTTTTCCTTCTTTTCTTCTCCCACATATTCTACGAGCGAGAATACCAGACAACGATACGTCACCCCATTTTCAGCCTTATAATTCTCCTTACGGCGATAAATCAGAGTCTGTTTCTCCACTGCCCTTCCGGTAGCCATGGAGAAAAGAATCTTCTGCCCGGGCTTGTACTCTGTGGGGTCATACGAACGGGCCTGCAAGAGGATACTCAGCATATCGTACACACATACCGGCATCTCGTCATGATGTTTGTCCGTATTACCGCGTAAGGTGCGTTGCTGGTCGACAATACACTTTCCGTTCTGGTAGCTGAATTTCACCTCATCTACCGTGTAGCGTTTCCCTTCCTCCGCTCCCTTTCGGAAATACAGAGGAACCAAATCCTGCGAAGTGATACAGGTCAGCGTGTCACGCATCTTGAAGAAGAAGTCAATCTTCTTGTTGGTGTACGACTGCAAGTCCGTTTTCAAACATGGGCGACCATTATAAGTCGTCTCGTTTACCGTCATCTTTGCCCATCCGGCATTAATCCAGACGAATTTCCAGTTAAACTTCAGCTCATAAGAGAGTGTTTCTCCTGGCTTGATTGCATCATTCACTGCACCACATTGTGCGCTGGCTGCCATCCCTCCTACCAGAAGGAAAAGGCAAAGAATCAGTTTCCTTATCATGTTCTTCCTAGTTTACGAGCCCGCTCCTTGTTGCGGTCTTTGATTTTCTTGGCCTCATCAGGCTTTTGTTTCTTTATCTCGTCCAACTTCTGCTTGTCAAGCGGCACAGCGTGTATGTCCCACGTTTCTTCAAACTCAAAGTTGGCTTTCATTTCCCACACTTTCGGGAAGTAGTACACTTCTTCCGGCTGGCGCTTTTCTGCGTAATTACCGGTATCCCACACCCCATTGTTATTGTCATCATTGAACAGACGGATGTAATATTTCGTACCGGGCTGCAAGAAATAGAAATCGCACGTATTCTTGTCCGTCACCGGTTGCTGCCGCACCACTCCGTCACTGCTGTTCAGCAATTGCACCACGGCATGAGGTCCTGCCCCTACGATATTCAAATACAACGTGCCATAATCTTCCAAAGTCTTCACCTTCAACTGGTTTTCCACCTTGTTGGTATAGAGTCCATAAATACCCTTGATACCCAACGAGTCTATCTTGAGCTGATACTCCTGTCCGGGTTGCCAGTCGGCCAGAATCTGATATTGACGGGGAACTACGGAATCTGCCATCAGAATAAACGGTATATCCTCCCACAGCGAGTCTACCTTGACAGCCATGTGAATGGCCGCCGTGTCAATATGTTCCACCGGCTCCTCAAATTTCAGCACAATGTTCCGGTTCAAGTCCAGACTGGAAGGAGCATCTACCGACATCGCAAAGAATTTCGGCTCCACCTTCAGCGTATCACCTTTCTTTGCACGTTTTTTCCGCTCTTTTTCTTCCTTCTTCAGGGCTTCTTCGGCCAAGGCCATACGGCGTTTCTTGTCAATCTTGTTCACCATACGCAAGGTATCAGTCTTCGGCACAAGCTGTCCCAACGTGTCCGTAGCCAGATAGTCCATCTGGAAGGTCAGCGTATCACGTTCGCACATCACAGTATCCTTAATCCAGTAACGGATGGTATCGTTGCGCGGATTACTTTCGATGATAAACGCATCCTTCTCATCAAAATCCAGTCCCTTGATGGTAGGAAGTGTATCTGCTTTGGCACTGAAATACAAAGAAAAACGGTTCAACTGTTCGCGTTCGCTCTTCACCAGATACTGCATCGGATTCTCCTCCTTAAACGAACGAAGAATCAGGTTATCGGGCAGGAAGCGTGTGTAATGCACCTCGTAAATTGTATCGTAAGCCAGTGTATCCAGTTCATTCCATACGGTATCCTGACGTACATCCGGACGCATGTCGGGCACCACCAACGAATCCAGGAAAGCAACGGCCTCTGTCTTCGAATCAAAGAAATAGTTCTGGTTACCGTCCATCAAGGCATAAATGCGGTATTTTCCCGGGGCAACCCCGCGAATAGTAAAATGCCCGCGGCTGTCAGTACGTGAAATACGGTCGAACGGAAGCTTCACGAATGCACTGTCTTCCAAATTCTTATGAAGCCCTACCTGAATACCCTTTACCGGTTCCAGATTGTCAGCCGACAGCACCGTCCCCGATACCTCCATCGTATCAATATGCTCGCCTGTAGAGAAAGCGTATGCAAAGTTACCCAACGGATTATCTTCGTTGTTATCCACAATGGCATCACCGAAATCCACGGTATAAGTGGTATTTTCACGAAGGGTATCGAAAAATTCCACCAGGACCCGATGTCCGCTTACCTTCACTTCGGGCGCCTCATTCTGAGGAGGCGAAATAATCACCTTCTCCGATGCCTTGTCAAGCTTGATGTATTCATCGAATTCAATGGAAATTTTCTTGCGCTTGTTGTTCGTGGCATTGGGCTCCGGCGTAGCACGCACAAACTTGGGTGGCGTTTCATCATACGGTCCCCCGTCGGGCATACCCGTGCTCGCGCATGCATAAAACCCGATAATGACCAGCAACAAAGCAATATATTTAGGTATAGGTTTCATCTATATAGTTTAGTTATTCAGTTTCAACATTTCTTCAATATAGTCACGGCTGTTGCTCAAGCGAGGCACTTTGTGCTGGCCACCCAGCTTTCCTTTCTGTTTCAACCAGTCGTGAAACAGGCCTTCACGAGCCTTGATTACTTCCAGACGCTGCAAGGTAATATCTTTATGCCGTTTAGCCTCATAATCTGAGTTTATTTCCTGCAACGCGGTATCCAGCACCTGGGCAAACTTCTCCAGCGAATCCGGCATCACACTGAATTCTATCAGCCACTGGTGACGACACTTGGCATTGGCATCCATAAAGACAGGAGCTGCCGTATATTCCAGTACCTGTGCACCGGTTTCCTTGCAGGCTCTTTCCAGTCCTTTTTCTGCATTATCTACCATCAGTTCCTCACCGAAGGCATTGATAAAGTGCTTGGTACGACCGGAGATAATAAACTTGTATGGGTCCTTCTGTGTGAATTTCACCGTATCCCCAATGATATATCTCCACAAACCGCAGGAGGTACTGATTACTACCGCATAGTTACGTCCTACTTCCACACCCCACAAAGGTACAATCGTAGGATTCGGCTTATCGATTTCCTCCAAAGGAATAAACTCATAGAACACGTCATAGTCAATCATCAGCAACATGGCCGGATCGTGCAAATCGCTTTGCAGGCCAAAGAAGCCTTCACTGGCATTATACGTTTCCATGTAATGCATCTTGTCTGTCGGAATAAGCTGCTTGTACTGTTCACGATAAGGTGTGAAGCAGACTCCTCCGTGGAAGAAAACTTCCAGATTAGGCCATACCTCATTCAAATGTTTGGCTCCCGTTTTTTCCATCACACGGTTCAGTACGGCCAGCATCCAGGAAGGGACACCCGAAATATTGGTCACATTCTGATGAATCGTGGTACTGGCAATGCGTTCCACCTTCTCTTCAAACTCACTCAACAAGGCAATCTCTTTCTTCGGCACCCGAATCAGATTCACCAGCGGACTGATATTCTGAATCAGGATGGCCGACAGGTCACCCACCAGACTGTCCTTCACGTTATAGTTCGGGCTATGACTGCCTCCCAATATCAATCCCTTACCCGAAAAGAAACGGCTTTCAGGATTCTCACGGAGGTACAATGCCACTGCGTCTGTTCCTCCCCGATAATGGATTCCTTTCAATCCTTCCGGGCTGACAGGAATAAACTTACTTTTATCATTAGTTGTTCCCGAAGACTTGGCGTACCAGATGACCTTTCCCGGCCACAACACATCCTTTTCACCATGGCGCATACGGTCAACATAACCTTTTACATCTTCATACGTCTGTATCGGAACACGCTGAAAATCTGTATAATTCCGGATTTGGCTGAAATCATATTTCTTTCCCCACTCCGTAGCAGAAGCGCTCTGTATCAGTTTTCGGAATACACGGCCCTGAATTTCTTCGGCCTTTGTCCCATAAAGGTCAATTTCTCTCTGTCTGGGAGCAAATATCTTTCCTATTAACTTTGTTGAATTCATTCCTTCTTAAATTTCAAATCCTTATATGTGATAGATGCAAAGGTAGATTTTTTCTGACTAAATCAGCAGAGAGGAACATTATTTTTTCCTGCATCATGACAAATATACAGTTTTTTCTTACCTTTACCACACAATCTATTAATACAGCAAAACATGAAGATAGGAATCTTGACTTCAGGAGGCGACTGTCCGGGAATCAATGCCACCATTCGAGGGGTATGCAAGACAGCCATCAACCATTACGGGATGGAGGTTTATGGAATCCATAGTGGGTTTCGGGGACTGCTGGACAATGACATTGTTCCACTGGACGAAAGCTCACTGACAGGACTTCTGAACCTGGGAGGAACCATCCTTGGTACTTCACGCGAAAAACCGTTCAAAAGAAAAGCGGGTGCCGTATCGGAAAACAAACCTGCCATCATGCTTCAGACCATCCGCGAGCGCGGCCTGGACTGCATCGTGTGCATCGGAGGAAACGGTACGCAGAAAACAGCTGCGAAACTGGCTGAAGCGGGAGTGAATGTGGTAAGCATTCCCAAAACCATCGACAATGACGTGTGGGGAACCGATGTTTCTTTTGGTTTCGATTCGGCCGTAACGATAGCCACCGACGCTATTGACCGCCTGCATTCCACTGCCAGTGCCCACCAGCGTGTCATGGTCATTGAAGTCATGGGCCACAAGGCTGGATGGATTGCCCTTCACTCCGGTATGGCGGGAGGAGGCGACATTATTCTGCTTCCTGAAATTCCTTTCGACATTCACCGTATCGGTGACGCCATCATCAACCGCCTGAAGAAAGGAAAGCCCTACTCTATTGTAGTAGTAGCAGAAGGAATTCCTACAATCGGAGGTAAAAAAGCTGCGCAATACATTGCCGAAGAAATAGAATACGAAACGGGATTCGAAACCCGCGAAACTGTATTGGGATACATCCAGCGCGGAGGAAGTCCTACTGCCTACGACCGCAACCTGGCTACCCGTATGGGAGGACATGCTACCGAACTGATTGCCCAAGGAATGTTTGGCCGGATGGTAGCACTGAGAGGCAATACCATCGAGTCTGTTCCACTGAGTGAGGTGGCAGGCAAGCTGAAACTGGTTACAGAAGACCATGACCTGATTGTACAGGGCCGCCGCATGGGTATTTGTTTCGGATAAATATACATTTTATACACATAAAAATCATCCCTCAAAAACGCACTTGCGTTTCAACTAAAACGTCCTTGTGTTTGAAGTAAAACGCACTTGCGTTTGAAGTGAAATGCACTTGCGTTTCATATCAAATGCACTTGCGTTTTGAAAAGGGCCAAAAAGCACTGAAAAAAGGGGATACCAACCCAGTTGATACCCCCTCATATACAAAACTGTATCCGATTACTTATTTAATTTCCAAGTGAAGCCATCCTTGGTGTCTTTCACTTCAAAGCCCAAGGCAGCCAGGTTGTCACGAATCTTATCGCTTGTAGCCCAGTCTTTGTTGGCTTTAGCCTGCATACGCTGCTCCAACAGCATGTCGACTACTTTTCCGTAAGCTTCTTCACGTGCTGCATTGTTTTCAGCTTCCGCTTTCAGACCAAGAATATCAAACACAAACAGATGGAACACACTCTTCAGTTCTTCCAAATCTTCGGCGCTGATAGTCGCTTTCTTGTCAATCACCGTATTAATCATACGAGTTGCATCAAACAGATGAGAAATGACAATCGGTGTATTCAAGTCGTCGTTCATGGCCTCGTAGCACTTCTCACGCAAGCCTTTCGGTTCGATGCCCGAAGTAGCTTTCGCCGGAGTAATACGATCCAGGTTCTTCACACCTTCCAACAGACGTTCCAATCCCTTTTCAGCAGCCTGCAGCGCTTCGTTACTGAAGTCCACTGTACTGCGATAGTGTGCCTGAAGGATGAAGAAACGGATGGTCATCGGTGAATAAGCCTGTGTCAGCAACTTGTTAGAGCCTGTAAAGAACTCATCCAGCGTGATAAAGTTACCTAATGACTTACCCATTTTCTGTCCGTTGATGGTAATCATGTTATTGTGCATCCAGTAACGTACCATCTGATGACCTTCTGAAGCCACAGCCTGTGCGATTTCACATTCATGATGCGGGAACACCAAGTCCATTCCTCCTCCGTGAATATCGAAAGTTTCACCTAAATATTTGCGTCCCATAGCGGTACACTCACAATGCCAGCCCGGGAAACCGTTGCTCCACGGTGACGGCCAGCGCATGATGTGTTCCGGCTGTGCACACTTCCACAAGGCAAAGTCAGCCGGATTGTGCTTTTCATCCTGTCCGTCGAGTTCACGGGTTGTATTCAGCACATCATCCAGGTTTCGTCCTGACAACACACCATAGTGATGATCTTTGTTGTACTTCGCTACATCGAAATACACAGAACCCTTGCTTTCGTATGCATATCCGTTTTTCAGAATCTCTTCCACCAGCTTAATCTGCTCGATGATATGTCCGGATGCATGCGGCTCGATGCTGGGCGGCAACACGTTCAATGCTTCCATTGCCTTGTGGTAACGCAACAGATAATACTGCACCACTTCCATCGGCTCCAGCTGTTCCAGACGTGCTTTCTTGGCAATCTTGTCTTCACCATCGTCTGCATCATGCTCCAGATGGCCCACATCTGTAATGTTACGCACATAACGTACCTTGTAGCCCAGATGAGTCAGGTAGCGGAACACAATATCAAACGTAATAGCAGGACGCGCATGTCCCAAATGTCCGTCACCGTATACGGTAGGACCACACACATACATGCCCACATGAGGAGCATGCAAAGGCACGAACAGTTCCTTCTTGCGGGTCAGTGTATTGTAAATAAAAAGTTGATTATTCTCCATAATTCAATGAGTTAGGATGCAAAGTTATAAATTAAAAAGAGAAAAGCGTGATTTCCACTAAAAAATCACGCTTTTTCTCTTTTGAAAACTCCTCAAACTATTTTGTCAGAATAATACCTCCATCCGGTTGGATTACGACTTTCACTTCTGCCGGATTCTTGATTTTCAGTTCCTCCAACTGCGGCTGACGTTTCTTGTCGTCCAGATAATAGGAAACCGTTTCGCCTTTCTCCCACATCGGCAGGTTCAAGCTCAACTTTAAAGGTTCTTTCTGCGCATTTACGCCCACCACATACCAGCGATCGCCGTGGCGACGGGCCAGCACACAGTATTTGCCCGGATAGCCGTCAAGGAACACCGTTTCATCCCAGGTGGTCGGTACCTGCTTCATGAAATCGATGGCCAGTGCCGGTGCATCCGTCAGGTTGTTCGGAGCCAGGGCAAAGTTCTGAATCGGATTCTGATACAACACCGCCGTAGCCAGCTGGAACACGTCCGTCGTCTTGCGGATGGTACCTCCGTCATTCGTACGATTGTGGCGCTTGTTCAGCAGCGTACCGCCAAACTCCATACAGCCAATGGTATTGCGGATAAACGGATGCAAACAGGCGTTATAAGCCTCCATGTCATCGAAGTGCTGGTTGAATATCAGGTTTTCAGAAGCCAGTACTGCCTCACTGCCCACATAGTTCGGATACATGCGTTCCCAGCCGCGCGGGATGGTACAGCCATGGAAGATTATCATCAGGCCGTATTCGTTGGCATCAGTCAGAATATCTTCATACAAGCCCATCATCTGCTGCTTGTCACTGCCGAAGAAGTCCACCTTCAAGCCCTTCACGCCGCACTTCTGCAACCATTTCATCTCTTTCTTGCGGGCAACCGAATTGCTCATGCACTGCTTGGCATCCTGGGGTGCATCGTTCCAGTAACCGTTGGAATTATACCACACGAATACATCCACGTTCTTCTGGTGAGCGTACTTGAACAACTCTTCCATGCGGTCACGTCCGATGTTCTTTTCCCAGCCTCCGTCAATCAGCGTATATTCATAACCCATTTCACTGGCCAGGTCAATGAAACGAATCTGGTCATCGTAGTTGATGCTCGGGTCCTGCCACATAATCCAGCTCCAGGTAGAACGACCGAACTTGTATTCCTGTGAAGGCTCATACAGCGGTTCCACCACATCAAACGGAACAGTAGTCTCCACAATCGGCTTCAGCCCGCTGCCCACCGTAATCGTACGCCAGGGAGTGACACCCGGAAGAGCCAATCCCGGAGTAGAAGAACCCAGACCGTTCATCTCGCCCGGATTCGGGAAAGCAATACTGTAAAGACCGTCTTTAGTAGCATCACTCAGGTGAGAAGCACAATACAGACTGCGTACACCGGTCTCCGATACCAGTGCCCAGTTGTCGCCCACATGAAACAGTGCCGGGAAAGTATAGCCTTCACCGTACTTAGAAGGAGTAGCCACCGGTTCATCGGGTACATATTCCTCTTCGTAGCTCGGTTTGGTGTGTTTCCATCCTATCATCGGGTCACTCTGCGGAGAAAGGAACGTGGTAGTGGTAGAAGGAAAATCAAAGCCGGTCGCCTCCTTTTCAATGACCATACAGGCCGTTTCGCCATACTGAGGCATCTCGTAGCGGAAGGCAATGTCGTTATTACTCAACTGGAACACGATGTCCAGTTTCTTCTTCTCCGCATTTTCAAGGGTTACAGTCAGCTTGTTGGCAGAATAATTCACCGTAGAACACTTGATACGGTCCTGCGTGTACGTCTTTTCCACCTTGTCCGCCTGCTGGCCGACAAAGCTCATCTGACGGCTGAAGTCGCCGATATTGGATACAAAGCCGAGAGGAGAGTTCTCCAGCACGGTCTTTCCATCGTAGGTCACCGAATAGACAGGCTTGCCATCCTGCAACTGAAAGTCGAGTTTCAAACGAGCATCAGGGCCGGTGACCACTGCCTGCTGGGCAAATGCCTGAGAGGCTAATAACGCCAATGTGCCAAAAAATACTTGTTTTTTCATAGGTGTTTTTCCAAATAATTACTAATCAAGGCAAAAATAGAGATTAGGTGTGAAATCAACAATAAAATTTTCGCTAAAAAGCTATCACAAATCATGCAATATCGACACAAAAAAGATGCCGCTCAGGAGGAAAATACCCCCTGCGGCATCCCTGCAAGCATCACTTTTAGAAGTTGACAACCGGCCATCCGTCAGGTGTCCAGATCATTTCACGAATTATCAATTTGGGGGCTCCTTCTTCTGCCACAGAGTAGGCATGAGAGATAAAATAGTCCTTCCCGTCCAGATGATAGGCTGCATTATGGCCTACTCCGGCATAGTCCTTGTTTCCCTGAATCACTAATGAACCACCTCCCTTATTCATAACTTTTCCGTCTTTGTCTAAATAAGGTCCTGTGACAGTCTTCGAACGTCCGACCATGACTTTATAATCACTTTTCAAGCCCTTACAGCAATAGTCAAATGACACAAACAAGTAATAATAATCACCGTGCTTCATGATAAACGGCGCTTCAACTGCTCCATCACCTGCATTCTCTTCGTCCAAATTAAAGGTTCGTTGACGGCGAGAAAGTGAATACCACTCTTCCGGATGGGCCACTCCATTCATATCAGGGGTCAGTTTTACCATCTTGATGCCATCCCAAAATGAGCCGAAGTTCATCCAGGGGGTACCGTTTTCGTCAATGATAATATTAGGGTCAATGGCATTCCACATATCCCGGTTAGGTACCGATTGAATTACTTTTCCATGATCTGTCCACTTGAAATCAGGGCTGGAAGGATCAAGTGTAGGATTCGTAGCATGACCGATAGCGGAAGTATTCTTTCCAAATGCCGAACATGAATAAAACAAATGATAAAGTCCGTTATGGAAAATAATATCCGGTGCCCACGTGTGTCCGTTATAGCCTTTCACGGTTTCTACCGCCCATTGCGGTGCTTCCTCGAATACCGGTTTTTCAAACTTCCAGTTCTTCAAATCCTTTGAAGACATCACGGAAATTCCCTGTCCGGTAGCAAAGAGGTAATAGGTATCACCCTGCTTAGCCAGCACTGGGTCATGGGTCATGACTTTGCTGGTTGGAATGACCGACGACTTCTTAGGAGAAGAAGCGTAAGCTGCGCTTGCTGCAGCCAACAAACAAAATGAAAAGATGATGTGTTTCATGGCTTACATAAATAAAAATGCAATAAAACATTACATAGAAAATCAAAACAAAAAATGAGTAATACTGCAAGCAGAATTACTCATTTTTTGTTATATTCTCCACATTATAGTTGCATGAGGATACAAACGGAGTTATTTGCTCTTTTTTCCCCAATAAGTCTTATTATTACCGCCATAACCTGCATAGACGATAGTGTGAGCTCTAGGAGATGCCTCCCAATCAGTTTCACGCTGCAAATATAGTTTTACACCGTTAGCTGTTAAAACCTGATTTTCTGCATCATAAGACCATGTAGCTCCTGCCCAAGGTCCTGCAGACACTTTATGATCTTCTGTCAACGTCATTTGAGTAGAAGTTTTCTGATTTCCGAAAGAATAAGAAAGGTCAATATGTTCCCAGTTACCAATCAGCTCACTTTCTTCTATTTTATCCTGCGGCACAGCACCATAACGTTCAGGCATTACAAGCGGCCAGCCATCTTCCGTCCAACGGATTTTACGTACATGTCCCATCATGAGGTCGTTACTTGATGCATTACCTCCCGCATTTTTCGGGAAACGTCCTTGTGAGGCAAAATACCAGTTACCATTTCCATCATCAAATACACAGCAATGAGAAATACCTACCCAGCCATCGCTACCATTAAATTTGTAAGGATGTGTTACTACTGGAAGAATATCACCTCCATTTGTAGTCACATTCGTACCATCCATACTGAAATACGGGCCTTCAATATGTTCGGCACGTGCCACACGGGTATTGTAAGCCACAGACAGCTCATCGTATGCCAGGAACAAATAATAATATCCATCATGATAAATTATTTCCGGACCTTCCGAAGCTTGCCAACGACTACGCATGTTGCGGGTAGCTATCAGTTTTCCATACGCAGCAATTTCTTCCCCTGTAGTACCCCAAGGCTTAGGCAGTTCAGCTTTTACCTTACCACTTTCTGCATCCAGTTCCACCAAAGCGATACCACTATGCCATGAACCGTAAATCAACCAATGTTTACCGTCCTTATCAATAAAGTAACTCGGGTCGATAGCATTCCATTTATAATAACTATTTTCATAATTATTCGCTGCCACATTAAAGTCTAATCCCTTATCCGAAGCATTGGTAATTACATAGCCTTTATCTATCCATCCGTCATTGTTAGCCGGATTATCATTCTCCATCAAACCAATGAAAGCACGTTCACTCCAGGTACCGTCACCACTTATTGTTCCAGGACAAACGATAGAATAATACATACGGTACAATCCATCTTTTACTTTACGTACGCAAGGTGCCCAGTAACCGAAATCAGCTGAGTTAGCCGTAGTAGCTTCCAATCCCATTTCAGCACGAATTTCGTTCAATTTTGGAATAACCCATTCAGGAAGCTCCTTCATAGTACCTCCTAAATACTCCCAGTTCACTAAGTCTTTCGAACGGCGTCCGTGGAAGTGTCCACCTGCCAGATGAGCATTACCGTATGAAGCGTCTGTCTGATACATGTAATAATATCCATCCTCAGCCAGTACCACTGTAGGGTCATGTACGTTAGCCAGATTCCACTTTCCTCGGCTAGACCAAGCTGCAATATCCACATAGTTATCTACATAAGCCGGTGCTACATATTCTTCGAGAGAAGCTACTCCCGTAGTAACCGTAAATGTCTCCGAATAGACATAACGACTGTCACCGTAAACGTATGCACGAATATAATAGGTAGTTCCTCCCATCAGACCTGTGATAGTAGCACTGAAGTTTTCATCTGCATCTACTACATAATCTTTGATAGTAGGATTCTGTACGTTTGCACTATAGCAGAAACCTTTTTTAAGTACGACACCCACATTACCGTTCATCGTAGAAGTAACGGTCAGTGAAGAACTTGTTGCCGCAGCCGACACAGGAGCTGACAAAATCACCCCGTTGCTTGGATTGTACTCGATGTTATCCAACCCATCAGTACAACCCGTAAAAGCAAACGCTGTCAGCAGGGATATGAAAAGGAATGATAGTTTTTTCATTTGTAAGTTTTATTTAAGACATGCCGTCGTTCATAAGAATAACGGCATGTATGATTAAGAAAAATAATTATTAAAAGACAAGATGGCAACCATCAACAGAAAGCATAAATTCTAAATTATTGGAATCCATATTATTCAATCCATAATAATATTGTGTAGATTTTTGGCCTGTTGTTCCTTCCATAGTAGACAAAACATCTGCGGTACCATCACCATTATTAGTTACAAATACAGTTACTTTAGCACCATTCATACCTTTGAGCCAATCTTCCCAAACACCTTGTGTTCCATAATGAATACAAGCCTCATATCCATCACCCCATCCGTAATTATCCGCTCTAACAACGGCCTTATGCACATTAGAACTTTGTAATATTACAAGAAAATTGTTCCAATTACCTGCCAAATTACTGTAATTAGTAAAAGTAATATATTTTGTTTCACCAGCGTTTACTTTAAATGCATCTGAATAAATTGGATTAGCCCATAAGCTAGAATTATCCTCATTACCTAACATATTACTTCCATTTGTTACTTCAGTAGCTGAAGAGACCAAAACCTGAACTGGTACAGTAGTTGTTACCTCCTTATATGTTACCATTACATTTTGAGTACCAGCTTCAGTCGGAACACCAGAGAAAGTAAGTGTTGAATTTTCAAGAACTCTTGTTTTCCCTTGTGTATCTGTACCCTCAACCTCAAGACCTGTAGGATCAAAAGCCAATGTATAACCTGTTAAAGGTGTATTACCCAAAGTATAATACTTATAAGTAGTATGAATAGGTTGTTTCTTTACTCTAATAGATTTAATCTTTTCAACTACCTCAAACTTAGCATTAGCTAAAATAGGAGTATCACAGTTTTCACCTTTAAACGTCTTGTTATAGGCCGCCACAAGTGTTTTTGTACCCGGAATATTCATATCAGGAACTTCTGAGAAACTAAGTTCTGATGCTGTAACAGTTTTTGTAACCTCTTCTTCAAAAGTAACTAAAGCTGTAACATTAGCCACAATCTTTTCAAGTTCAGTCTCAGCATCTACATATTGTGGTACATTCTGCAATACCATCGACTTTGGATTTTTATCCTTAGCAGAAGTCAACCCCTCGATAGGAACAATATTTGTTTCTAAAAAATCAATATAAGAGCCTTCCGCAACCAAAAAACAGCGTATATTGGTGTTCGTCTGATCCGCATTCAAGTTGACAAGGGCGGTCGGCTGCTTGTAAGTCTTAGTAACTACACCATTTGTCATAATAACATTGAAAGCCTCAGGGCTAGTTCTATCTACCACGAGTGTCACCTTTCCTCCAAGTTTTTCGATACCTTCATCAGTGTCAGTCTCGAAAGTAAGCGTACTCTCTATACAAGAGCGATCAATATAATCCCCCCACTCTGAGTTACCCGAGGGCTGATTATCAAAACGTATCGCACCATACTCCTTATATCCCTCACCACCACGTTCGGCATCTGCACAGATTACCAAAACAAAATTCTTATAAGTATTTGGTGCATCTGGATTTATTTTAAGATTAAACACCGCGTTCCATTTCTGTCCATCAGGTATTACATAATATTTAGAAAAAGCGGTCCACCATGCACTCGAATAATCTGTATTTCCAATAGTGTACACGTCCTCCATCATACCCTCAAGGACTATTTCTTCTTGATTACCATTCTCCGAATCCTCTATATCCTGTATTTTATCGGAAATCCAGTCTGGTGCGTTCACCTCAAATAGTTCACCACCTTCACAGCCTGTCAAAGCCGGCAACCCCAAGGCTGCAAAGCTACAGGCACATAATAATTTATTGAGATGTCTCATAATTCTAATATAAACTAAGTCATTAATTGAAGCCTTCCTTTCCCTCAACAAAATGATAGAATAGGAAGACCATTTCTTTTATTTTTATTCACCCAAATTTACTACCGGACGTACCGTCCATCCTTTCTCTTTAAAGTAAGCTGAATTATCAGTACCATAATTGGCTGAATTTCCCTTCAGATTCGGATTCGTGTTAAGTAAATCCTGATAAATAGGCAAGAACTCATGTCCCGGTAAATAGCTATCGAACGAGCATTTCAATTCAGAATCAGAACCTATACTGCTGTAGCTAACCGGTTCAAGCAACTTGTCGGGATCATTGGACCGACGGAAAGTGCCATGCTCCTTAAGTTGTTGCAAACGTCCATTATCATAAAAGAATCCCCAGCGAATAAGGTCAAAGCCTCGTCCGAATTCACAACCGAATTCCTTTGGACGTTCCACATTAGCAATCTGTTCGAACAGCTTGTCAGGTGTGTCAAAATCTTCCAACTTCAAATCCGGAAGACCAGCACGACTACGTACCTCATTTATCCAGCCAATAGCCTTTTCGTTAGGCCCGTTTACTTCGTTCTCACATTCAGCAGCACGAAGCAACACGTCAGAATAACGCATCAAGCGTAAGTTAATACCACATCGCAAACCTGTCGTAACAGAACTATACAGCCCTGTACGGAAATTAGTATTCTTCGCAATAGGAATACCACCATTACCGTTATGAGTAATAATATTTTTGTCAGCAGCCGTAAGAACTTTTGAATAGGCTACATTACCATATTCAAATCCTTCCCACTCGTTTTCATACGTACCAAGCGTCCAATAAAGACGAGGATCTAACCCACCATCCTTAGTTCTTTCACCTTTAAACAGCTCGTACAACCAAGGTGAAGCTGCCAAATCAGACCAGCCACTGAAAGCACCAGGAGCCAAGTTACTTTCAATAGCATGCCCCTGTGTAGCATTAGGACTGGTATTTACCGGTGTCCACTCGTCATCTGTACCTTGTGAACCGTAGTCCAGGAATTGTACTTCAAAGAGACTTTCATCATTGTTTTCGTAAGCTGAACCTTCACGGAAATTATCACCGTAATTAGGCATCAACCGGTAAGTACCATATTTCTTACCGATAATATCCTCCAACACAGTGAGAGCCTCAGTAAACTTGTGACGTACCATCAACGTACGGGCATAATAACCTGCTGCAGACCCACAGGTAGCACGACCACTTGCCCATTCACCTCCTTCATCACGCGATGGCAACATTCCCATGGCATCCTTAAAATCACTCTCTACCTGATCAAGTACAGCATCGTATGAGCTATTGGGTACATATATTGTTTCCAACGTAGAATAATTGTCATAATCTGTAATCAGAGGCGGGTTCTGATAATAGCCTGCCAAATTATAGTAAGACAATCCGCGCAGAAAAAGAGCTTGCCCCTTGACATATTTCATCCGTTCTGAAAGCTGACTATCATCCTCACCACAACGTGAAATGATAAAGTTACAAGCATTGATTGTATAATACCAGTCACGCCAAGGCCAAAAGGTAATAGCATCAGTAAACGGTACATTCAAATCATCGAAAGGCAAGTACCATTGTTGAGATGAGTTCCAAACCTCATCACCACGAGTCATGTCAATGGTATAGCCTGTACGTGCATACGTTCCCTCAATACGGATATGATTATAGGCAGCAATCACGCTTTCTTCCAAATCATCAATAGTATAACCGAACGACCCCGAAGTCTGCTGGTTAGGATTTACCAGGTCCAATCTGTCTGCGCAAGAAGCTAAGATACCAAGCCCCAACATGCAGGCAAGTGAATATTGATATAGTTTCATTTGATATGTTTTTTAATAGTATAACGATTAGAATGTAAAATGAAGTCCACACATGAAGGTACGTGCAGTCGGGAAAGAACAGAAGTTATAACCCGGAGTAAATGTACCTCCTGCATAATCCACATTATAGCCATGATAGCCAGTAAACGTATAAAGGTTCTGTGCGGAAACATAGAAACGTACATCTGACACATATTTACCAAACCACTTATTGGGGAAGTTATAGCCCAATTCCACATTAGCAATCTTCCAATAAGCAGCATTCTGGATTTTACGTGAACTGAACAAATCGTTCCAAGCCAAGCTGGCGTTGTTCACTACATAAGTCCGCGGCACGTTGGAAAGATAAGTCGTTCCATCTTCACTAAAACGGTTGGCATCGAGTATAGCCACATCCTTATTACCATAACCATAGCAAGAATTAAGTGAATTGTAAATATCATCGGCTACATGATAGTTTAATGCACCGTAAGTAGCGATACTCAAGTCAAATCCCTTATACTCGAAACGGGCATTAAGTCCGAAATTAATTTTCGGCATACCGCTGCCCAGCACTGTCTGGTCATCACCGTTTACTACTCCATCACCGTTTACATCCTTGTAAAGGCAGTCACCCACATTGGCACCGTCCTGAGTAGCATGGTTATCCAAATCTTCCTGTGTACGAGCAATTCCCTCGTATACCCAACCGTAAAACCGACCGATTTCCTGACCTACGTTAGTGATATATGCACCGTTAATAGAAGAATCTGTACCGATTCCCAAAGAAGTCACACGGTTACGAAGTGTACTGAGGTTACCCGATACTTCATACTTGAAAGCGTGATCACGATTACGATATGTAGCTGCAAATTCAAAACCGGAGTTATTCATTGAAGCAGCATTCATTGTAACAGTAGAATTAGACACACCAGCCTGTTCCGGAACACGTACACTATACAACAGGTCGGTGCTTGTATTTTTGTACCATTCAGCTGTGAATTCTAAACGGTTATTGAACAAAGCAAGGTCGATACCCACATTATACGTTTTCTTCTTTTCCCATGCCAAGTTATTATCTACAAAAGTAGATACAGCCGAACCTGTTACAAGCGAGTTATTGAAACTGTAAGTCATATTATTACGTGACATCACAGCCTGATATACATATTCACCGATATTCTCATTACCAAGTTCACCATAGCTTCCACGTACCTTGAACATATTTACTACATCTGTGCTGAAGGGGAAGAAAGACTCCTTATCAAAACGCCAACCTAAAGATACAGACGGGAAAGTACCCCAGCGAATATTCTTGGACAAGCGAGAACTTGCATCCCGACGGACAGTAGCCGAGAACAGGTATCTATCATCATAGTTATAATTGATACGGCCGATATAAGACAGAATGGCATGCTTATATTCGAAACTTGAGGAATATGTATCGGAACCATTCTGAAGCTGCAAGAAATACGGTTCAGTAAAATTCAGTGCCCATCCGTTCAACAAATCTGTATTTTCCTCTTCGTAAGTCTGACCTGCTACTACGTTAATATGGTGCTTACCGAAAGTTCCATCATAAGTAAGCAAGTTCTCAATCAGCGCATCCTTGTAATCACGTGAATTTTTATCCAGACGTTCGTTACTCTTAGCCAGGTAAACACGGTTACTCTGCACCCAAGCTGGAATCCAGGTAAAGTCCTTAGCATGGGTCATACTGTAAGACAAATTAATTTTATAATTCAGCTTGTGATTCTTATTTTCTAGGCCAAACATCTTAAGAACATCCACATCAGCTGAAGCAGTTCCCACAAAACGGTCTACACGAGTATTACGTTGTAACAGATTATTAATCAGCAAGGGGTTAGAAGCAGAAATATCACCATGAATATCATCGTAATACACACCATATCCATAAGCATCATAATCATAGTCACTTGCTGCTCCTACTTTGTCGTCAAGTACCCAAGTGGAAGGATCGTAGGCCTTGATTGTCGGCTGCATCAGTAACGTACCACGAAGTACATTGGTAACATCACCATACAATCCCTGCACGTATTCCGAAGCATTTGACAATCCCATATTGTCCTGGTCTGAATGAGAATAGACCACGCTGGTCTGGAACTTGATAAACTTAGTATCCATGGAGTTATTTACACGCGCCGTAAAACGTTCATAATTAGGACCAGCACCTTCCAGTGTTCCTTTTTGGTTAAAATAGTCCAATGATACGTTATAGGTGCTATGAGCACTACCTCCAGACAAGTTTACATTGTGATTCTGGCGGATACCTGTTTTAAATACTTCATCGAACCAGTCGGTGTTGGTATTATCCTGGAAATGGTATTTCCCAGTAGCACTGTCAAGTCTATATCCTCCCGGTAACGGAGTATTTGAATTGGCGCAAGCCTGACCCAGATATTGACTATACTGATCAGCATCCATTACATCATACACGCCTTTAGGAATGTAGTCCACACCAAAATATCCGTTGTAATCTACTTTCAGCGGCTGGTCCTTCTGTCCGCGCTTGGTAGTGATGATAACTACACCATTTGCCGCACGAGAACCATAAATAGCTGCTGCAGAAGCATCTTTCAACACCTGAATAGTTTCAATATCATTAGAAGAGAAATCACGAATGGAAGTTCCCATCGGTACTCCGTCGATAACATAAAGCGGGGCAGTACTACCAAAAGAGCCAACTCCACGAATACGTACAGTAGGATCAGCACCAGGCTGACCGTCAGAAGTAATCTGTACACCTGCAACCTTACCTTCCAACATAGATGAAATATTGGAATGAGATACTTGTTTCAAGGCCTCTGCATCTACTACTGCCACAGAACCGGTCAAATCTGACTTTTTCTGTGTACCGTAACCAATTACCACTACCTGCTCTAACATTTCAGTATCACTCTGCAACTGAATAGGTTCGAGGATAGCACGGTTACGAACTGCTACCTCACGTTCCTTATAGCCCACATAGCTTATCAGCAGGACAGCATTGCCAGGCACCTCCAACTGGAAATTTCCATCCAAATCAGTAGTTGTTCCGATTGAAGTGTCTTTCACCCTAATAGTAGCACCCAACAAGGGTTCACCTTGTTCATCAACCACCTGTCCACTAACCTTAATAGCCGGTGATTGTGCTACAGCAGCCATGACGGATACGGGATACATCGCCGTACCACCCAAGGCACACAAACCAAGCATTGCGGAAAAAATCAAATGTTTTTTCATTTTAATGGTATTAAATTTAAATTATTAATAAAGTAATATTCCACTTAAAAACTCAGACTTCTATCCTCATACATCATATTTCAACAGCACCAAGACTGACTTTTTCTAGCCATGTTTCATAGTACGGAAGTCTTTATTTAACAAAAAACGTTTATTTCAATGGTCCAAATGTAAAAACATAAATAATGAAGAAGGTGGACAAACGGTTTTTATAGGTGGATAAATGAAAATCATGAAAATTTCCACCTTTCTGAGTAAAACAGTACCCCTGGAAAAAGAATATACTCATAAAAAAGCCGGAAACCTATGACGATTGACACAGGTTTCTGACTAAGACAAAGAAATAAGATTAATGCTCAATCTTCTAACAAACTACTCGGAGTTACATTAAAATGCTTTGTAAAACAACGAGTAAAATATTTCGGGTCATTAAATCCGACTTCGTATGCAATCTCAGAAATATTCATTGTACGGGTTACCTTATTCTTCAGCAGAAGTTCACGAGCCAGATTCAAACGATAATTACGAATGAACTGGCCGGCAGATTGTCCTGTCAGGCTCTGCATTTTTTTATTCAACAAACTCTTGCTGATGCCAACCGCCTCTATAAAATCACTCACCTCAAAGTCCGGATTCTTATAATTTTCTTTTACAACTGACATTGCTTTGTTCAGGAACTTCTTATCACCAGAATTCTCATCCACCTCCAACGAATCAGTATTCATATCAATTGAGAACTTTTGTTGGAAACGTCTTCGATTCTCCAATATATTGGAAATACGGGCCAACAACATATTCTCATCGAAAGGCTTCAGTAAGAATGCGTCTGCACCCATTTTATAACTTTCCAAACGTGCTTCGTCAGAAGTTTTGGCTGTCAACATCAAGAAAGGAATATGAGATATAGAGAAGTCATTCTTTACACGACGAGATAATTCCATACCATCCATAACCGGCATCATCAGGTCACTAATAATAAAGTCCACATTATTAGAATGCAATATATTCAGGGCCTCTTCTCCCTGAGCGGCCTCCAACACATTATAATATTCAGCTAAGATAGAACGGATATAATCGCGCATATCTTTATTGTCTTCTACTACCAGTACAACCATCTTTCCATTACGAGGCACATCTATCACGGTATCTTCTTTTTCTATCTCAGAAGAATCCGGCTGGGATTGAGTCTCACCATATAAAGCTGGCAAGAGAATGCGGAATGAGGCTCCTTTCACCGGATTATTCTTCGCATAAATCTTACCGTCTAACATATCTATCAGCTTCCGGCATAAATACAAACCTATGCCGGTACCACTCTGACCACTGACCGACTCAAGGCTTCGGTTATCGGATTGATAGAACTGCATGAAAATACGCTCCATATCATTCTCAGGAATACCCTTTCCCGTATCACGAACACTAATGAACAGCTTCTTCTCATTTTCTTTGCCAATAACTCCTACATATATGCCTACCTTCCCTCCCTTTGGAGTAAACTTCAGAGCATTACTGATTAAATTTGTCATAATCTTACGCATCACATCCTCATCGAACATCAGAATCGGATCGGCAAGGTGAAGATACAGCTGAAGGTCAATGCCACGATTCTTCGCATAATCTGCAAAAGGAGGAACAATCTCGGCCATAAATTCTCTCAGATTCCCATAATTAGTGGCAATTTTGATACGTCCTTCCTCCACTTTCCGGAAATCCATCAACTGATTAACCAGTGAAAGAAGATATTTTGAATTACGTTCTACCAGATGCAACTGTTCTATTACCTGTGGATTATAGCTCAATTTCAAAGCACGTTCGATAGGACCGACAATCAACGTCAATGGAGTCCGGAATTCATGTGTAATATTGGTAAAAAATGCCAGTTTGTCAATGGTCAGCTCTTCTACCTTACGCGACATCTCTAAAATCTGATTCTTTTGCGTAGTGATTTTCTCATTCTGATCTTTCAGTAACTGATTCTGTTCCGAAAGCTCATGCGTCTGATTGGAAAGCAGTTTCTTTTGCTCCTCCAACTCAGAAGTACGTTCTTCCACCATCTGATGCAATAAATCTTGCTGGCGCTTCATAGCCTGATAACGCCACCTCAGGATACGATAACCACCAAACAGGATAATAAACAAGACAGAAAGCAGGAACCAGGGGGTCTTATAGAAATAAGGACGCACTACGATAACCAATTCCTCTGTATGCGCAAGCCAGTGTTTGCCATCAGGAGCATATCGAAGCTGGAAAACATATTTTCCTGGATATAGATTGGTATAAGTCGCATTATTTCGATTAGATGGTACAGTTACCCATGCGTCATCAAACCCTTTTAAACGATATGAATATTGCGCCTGAGATTCTAACGCATAATCAAGTGCCGAAAACTCTATTGATAACGACTTGTCACTTTCATGCATGGCTATTTCCCCAGACTGAGGAAAAACTTCCTGTCCAAACACTCTACAGTGGGTAAAAGCCAAAGGGAACTTACGCTGATGCTCAGCTTCAATCATCGGATGTATCTCCGTCAGTCCTTTCTGACTACCAAAGAACAAACGTTCCTTGTCAAACGACAAAGCTCCGGCATTCCAATAAAACTGATCAGAGATTAGACCGTCAATCTGACTATAATTGCGGAATGACTCTTCTTTCACATTAAAGCATGACAAACCATTATCCGTAGATACCCAAATATTGCCGTACCAGTCTTCCAAGATACCTCGTACACTATTGCTCACCAAACCATCATTCTTCGTATAAGCTTGAAATTGATAATCATTTCCTTTTTTCAATGCTTTATAAAATCCATTTCCGTTACTTCCTAACCAGATAGTCCCATCTTTTGCCTGAAAAATAGAAGTGATACGTTCCCGATGTCCGGAATCAGGGCTGTCCAATTGATAGACATACTTCTTGTATTTCAATTGTCCCTTTTCGTATGCAGAAAGATTTACTCTTAAAAGGCCAAACGGAGAAGAAATCCAAAGTTCCCGTTCGCGAGTAATACACATTCCTAATGCATTCTGATTGATAATTTCTTTACTTTCATTCAAGAAAGGCTCTGAAATACTTCCATCAGCCGGATTATATACATACACATTATTCATTGTACCAATCCAAAGTAAATGACTCACAGGGTCAAAAGCCAAACTTGACACAAAAGGATCATTCAACGGAACGGGCATATAACGTTTAGAAGCAGATGGTTTACGATTAATCCAGCCAAGTCCACCGCCCCAGGTACCTACATACAAACGGTCCTCATCACCTAACATCAATACACTTACAGTATTATGTGCCAAACTGGCTGGTGTTTCAGTGGTATAATGCAAGAAAGAATCGCTCCCCTTCAAACGGCAGTTTAATCCCCCTTCTACGGTACCTACCCAAAGTGTCTGATACTCATCTTCCACTATCGAATTGACCGGATTATGTGACAAACTACCCGAAAGATTCTGCTGATGATAATAATTCACTACAGACAAACGGGAAGAAAACATTTTGCTTATTCCTCCTATTTCAGTTCCAACCCACACAATATCATTTTCATCATCCGCATAAAGGGTATTGATAAAATTACAAGACAAGCCGTGCATCTCCATGCCCTCACTTGCCTGGATACGAGTAAAATCAGAAGTCGAAGCATTAAACACATTCAATCCTAACAGCGTACCAACTATCACTTGATCATCTCGTGTAGAAGTAATGGATGTCACATAATTCTGCGACAAGGAAGAAGGATTCTGAGAATTATGTACATAATGCACACTGGTATCCGTAGTCAAATCATAACTATACAATCCATTACTTGTACCAATCCACACATTGTTCTGACAATGATAAATACAAAATACCGATTCAAAAGAAGAAATATTCAAAGAAACAGATACGGGCTGTGGCTCCTGACTTTTTTCCACGCTCTCGCTAATCCGGCACATTTTTCCCTGGTGAAAAAACCAGATATATCCGTCAATTTCATACAAAACACAGCCACGTTCATGTATTGGAATGTTCGAAATTCGGATAATCTTTTTTACGGCACCTGTGCTATTAAATATTACCTTATAAATCTGTCCACGGCTGCAAAACCATAAATTTCCAGATTTGGCAGTCATCAAGAAACTCACCGGTTGCTTCATCAACTCAGCCATTTCCGCCGACTGTAAAGACTCTGCAGGCAACAATTGCAAGTTATCTGTAGAAAGGAGCTCTATGCCTGCTTCTCCTGCCATCCAAATACGATGAAAAGCATCCTCCGCCAATTTCTCCACAAAATTACTTCGCAACAGTCTTTTTTTATCCGTTGTGCTGGCACTAAAAACCACAAACTCATTGCCATCATAACGAGCTACTCCTCCTCCATACGTAGCCACCCACAAATAGCCGTCACTGGATTTGATGATATCATCTACAAAATTATAAGGCAGTCCATCGTTTATCGTAATAGAAGCCAACGAGAAACGAGAAGAGTTTTGTACCGCATAGAGTAGCCCATTCGGGCAACATAAGCAAAAAACAAGAAGCAAGTATAGAAGTAAGCTGTTTCTTTTCATAGAAATTATTCTGTTTTACACAAAGGTAAACCGTTTTTCGAGTCTTTTTCTGAAAAAGAGGATAAAAATCCACTCAAAAGACAAATGTCCACCCAATAGAAGAATTTGTCCACCTCAGGAAAAATGATTGCTCCTAATTTTATGCCTAAATTTCATAAAGATAGATATTTCACTGTTTTTCCATGAATTTCTCGTGTTTATTTATAAATTTGTATCACATTAATTTAATAATAAAACCATGAACAAACACTTAACCTTTCTTTCTGCGCTTGCACTAACAGCAGGACTCAGCTTACAAGCACAGAATGTCAACCAGATGGTTATCCAAGCCAATAAAATTGGAGCAGAAATTCAACCGACCATGTACGGCCATTTCTTCGAAGACATCAACTATGGAGCAGACGGGGGACTCTATGCAGAATTAATCAAGAACCGTTCATTCGAGTTCCCTCAAAGTTTTATGGGATGGGACATTTTTGGAAATGTAACTCTGCAAAATGATGGTCCGTTTGAACGCAACCCACATTATGTACGCCTGGCAGACCCCGGACATGCACACAAACGCACAGGTATTGAAAACGAAGGATTTTTCGGTATCGGACTCAAAGCCAATGAAAAATATCGTTTTACCGTATGGGCAAGAGGAGAAAACCAGAAAATACGAGTAGAACTTATCAACAATGCGTCTATGGGAGAAACTCAGGTCATCACTTCACAAAACCTGACAATTAACTCAAAAGACTGGAAAAAATATGAAGTTATCCTCACACCGACCCAGACAGAAGCAAAAGCTCATTTGAGAATATTCCTCGATTCACCGGGCACCGTAGACCTGGAACATGTTTCTTTATTCCCTGTAGATACTTGGAAAGGACGTGAAAACGGATTGAGAAAGGACCTGGTACAGGCATTGGCCGACACCAAACCGGGAGTATTCCGTTTCCCCGGAGGATGTATCGTGGAAGGTACAGACCTGGCAACCCGTTACAACTGGAAAAACTCTGTAGGCCCGGTAGAAAACCGTCCGCTCAATGAAAACAGATGGCATTATACTTTCCCGCATCGTTTCTTCCCTGATTACTTCCAGACTTATGGCATGGGATTCTATGAACTGTTCCTTCTGTCAGAAGACATGGGAGCAGAACCACTTCCTGTACTGAACTGCGGACTTGCCTGCCAGTATCAGAACGATGACCCGAAAGCACATGTACAAGTATGCGACCTCGACAGCTACATTCAGGATGCACTCGACCTGATTGAATTTGCCAACGGAGGAACTGATACCAAATGGGGAAAACTCCGTGCCGATATGGGACATCCGGCTCCTTTCAACATGAAATTCATCGGAATCGGAAACGAACAGTGGGGACCTGAATATCCTGAACGTTTGAAGTTATTCGTAGAAGCTCTCCGCAAAGCACATCCTGAAATCAAGATTATCGGTTCATCTGGTCCGAATTCTGAAGGAAAAGACTTCGATTACTTGTGGCCGGAAATGAAGAAACTGAAAGTGAACTTGGTAGACGAACACTTCTATCGTCCGGAAGACTGGTTCTTGAAATCAGGAAACCGTTACGACAATTACGACCGTAAAGGCCCGAAAGTATTTGCAGGAGAATATGCTTGCCACGGAAAAGGAAAGAAATGGAACCACTTCCACGCTTCTTTGCTTGAAGCTGCTTTCCTGACTGGAGTAGAAAGAAACGCAGATGTAGTACACATGGCTACTTATGCTCCGCTGTTGGCTCACGTAGAAGGCTGGCAGTGGCGTCCAGACTTAATCTGGTTTGACAACCTCCGTTCTGTACGCACCTGCAGCTGGTATGTACAGTCACTTTACGGTCACAATACCGGAACAAATGTAGTTCCTCTGACTATGGATAAAAAACCGGTTAGTGGTCAGGAAGGCCAGAATGGACTTTTCGCCAGTGCCGTATGGGATGAAAACACACAGACCTACATTGTCAAAGTAGCCAACGTGTCAGAAAAGGCACAGCCCATTAGTCTGGAATTTAAAGGCTTGAAGAAGTCTGTAACTTTAGGAGACGGAAAATGCATCACATTGCATACAGAAAACCCGGATGCCGAAAATACACTCGACAATCCGAACCTCATCACTCCTAAAGAAAGTAGCATTTCAATTGAAGGAAATACGCTCAATACCGAAATAGGTGCCATGACATTTGCTGTCTACAAGTTTAAGAAAGAAAGCAAATAATTCATCGGCTTTTATTGCTAAAAAGGTGCGCCCGGAATTATCCAGACGCACCTTTTTTTGCTCTACTAATAATACATGCACAATCTATATCCCAGGTAAAACAAACAAGCACATGCTATACATAGCATAGCCAGTGTAACCGTCAATGCCTTCTGACGTTCCCTAACACTTAATTCCATACAAAGTCCTGATTAATTCTGTAACAAAGAACAAAAAAACATATTACAGAACCATGTAAAACGGGACATTCAGTAAATAGTATAAAATTAGCCAACTAATTCATACACAAAGTATTG
>ERZ838516.580-NODE-580-length-57175-cov-156.721674_pt1 | contig 57175 bp, 45 predicted proteins | sample MGYA00519910_ERZ838516 | MGnify/ENA primary metagenome ERZ838516 (study PRJEB31850, sample SAMEA3708837) | human gut metagenome | biome: human gut; feature: human-associated habitat; material: faeces | place: China | collected 2014 ... | reverse complement strand
CCTCCTGCCATAAACAACAGCATCAACAATTCAGACAAGCGGTTAATACGAATAGCCACACGCATATCCCGACTGCTCAACGGACGAGGATTGTCTCCAATAAAAGGCTTATAAACCGTCTCGCCGAAATAATCGTGCGGACCGCCAAAGCGGCAGTTCAGGATTCCGGCCAGTGCCGCTTCCGGATAACCGGAATTAGGACTGGCATGCATCCGTCCGTAATGTGCCACGAACTTCAGCAACGACCAGCGACCGGAAACCAGCACCATCAGCAGGGCAGTCAGCCGGGCGGGAAGGTAATTGGCCACATCGTCCATACGGGCCGCCCAGCAGCCAAAATCCTTATAACGGGCATTCCGATAACCAATCATGGAGTCAAGGGTATTGACCATCTTATACGCCAGCATCCCCGGCACACCCAACAGAAAATACCAGAAAAGCGGAGCAATTACCCCGTCACTCAGGTTCTCGGCCAAGGTCTCAAGAGCCGCCGTACGCACCTCTTGGTCAGTCAAGGCAGAAGTATCTCTTCCCACGATGCGAGCCACCTGTTTTCTTCCGGCTTCCAACGAAATATCCGCTGCTTCAAACACCATCCGTACTTCATCTATCAGAGTTTTTCCGGCCAGGCAATAGAATACGGCCACTACCGAGAGTGCTATCTTTACCCACGGATGCAGCAGAGCTGCCGCCTCCAGCAATCCCTTGCTCACCAGGAAGACAAGCACGACCAGCCCTATTGCGGTCCATGCTCCGTTTCGTTTGCGGTGAGTTCCCTGATTCCCTCTGCGTTCACACCGTGAAATCAGTTTCCCGAATCCTATTACCGGATGGGGCAGCCACAGCGGGTCACCTAAAATCTTATCAAGCAGAAAACCTCCTGCCAGGGGAATCAATCCCATTACGAGTTCTGTATCCATTCGTGTATGCCTTCAATTAATAGATTGTTTTCTTCTTCCGTCTGTATGGCGATACGGAAATAGCACGCATCCAGTCCTTCGAAATTGGATGCGTCGCGAATCAGCAGCCCGTGCCGGGTAGCCAAGAATTCTTTCAGTTGTGCCGCAGTACCCTGCTGAAGCCGCGCTAAGAAATAATGCGTATCCGTAGGCAGTACCTCTACCCCACCCAATGCTTCCAGCGCATCGGTCACCCGTTTCCGCTCAGCCAGCAAAGCCTGTATGTCCATGCGATATTCCTCCGGATGCTGTAGCAGGTAATGTCCAGCTTCTACGGCCAAGGCATTAACCGACCAAGGCATACGGCAGGCACGTATCCGAGAAAGAAGTTCCCTGCTGCCCGTCACCGCTCCCAGACGCAGGCCCGGCACCGCATAACATTTGGTCATGGAATGCAGGAGCAATACGTTAGGCAATTTCACCGTCTCGGCCACGGACAGCACCTCTTTCTCCGTAAACAGCGCATACGACTGGTCGATGACAAACAGTTTTCGGGGATATGTGGCTATCAGGCGGCGAAGCGTAACGGCATCCCATGTCTGCCCCGTGGGGTTGTTCGGATTACACAGCCAGAAAATCCCTTCGTCGTCCGTCAGCTTCTCCAGGCTGGAAATGCCTTCCACCCGATGTCCGTGCAAGCGGCAGGCATCCGCATATTCACTAAAGGTCGGTATCCATACAGCAGAATGACTCCCGCGAAAAGCCTGGGCAATGAGGTAAATGGCCTCTGTGGCTCCGTTCGTCACACAGACTTCCTCCGGACTGACACCCTGCAACCGGGCCAGCTCGGCAGCCAGCGCATAGGGTTCCGGTTCCGGATAGGAACGGATGCACGACAAGCATCCGGACAGGTAGCGGTTCAACCCGTCATGGTTCACCCGGTGGTACACATTCGAACTGAAATTGGCACGAATGGCCGTATAGCGATAGGCGTCGTCTCCGTGTCCGTTAATCATTTTGAGTCAGTATTTGGTAAAGCAGCGGCATGTTCAGATGCTTCCGCACATGGTCGGCCAGCTTGTTGTATTGTTCTTCCTTGAAAGCGGTATAATCCAGCTGAGGTTGCTCCAGCTTTTCGGCATACGGAGCCAGCAGCCACTCTATCACTTCCGGATTATCCAGTATACCGTGAATATAGGAACCGGCACATTTCCGGTCTGCCACACAGCCATCCGTTTCTCCGTTCTCCAAACGTACTAACGGAGTCAAAGTCTCTCCTTCCACCGCCGAAGTACGCCCCATGTGGATTTCGTATCCCGTGCAGTTCGATTCTTCGGAAGACAGAAAAGCAAAACGTACCTGACGTGTTACCTTCTCTCCTTCGATGACCGTCTCTGTCGGCAGAAGTCCCAGTCCGGGCATCTGGCTGATACTTCCTTCCACTCCGTCGGGGTCGGCAATCCGCTGCCCCATCATCTGGTATCCGCCACAAATTCCCATCACGGTAGCGCCGTTGCGGCGTGCCTGAAGAATGGCTTGTGCCACTCCGTTACGACGCAACTCATACAAGTCGTCGATGGTGCTCTTGCTGCCGGGTAGTAGGATGATGTCGGCCTTCATCAGGTCGTCCACGTTGTTCGTATAGTACAAGTTTACCCGTTCGTCATGTTCCAGCATATTGAAATCGGTGAAGTTCGAGAGATGACGAAGCAACACCACCGCCACATTGACCTTCCCCTGCACCGCTTTCCGCTGTTTCAAGGAAAGCTCCACCGAATCTTCTTCCTCAATGTAGATGTCGTGATAATATGGTATCACGCCCAGCACCGGAATGCCACAGATTTCTTCCATCATCTTCACACCCGACTCAAACAAGCGAAGGTCGCCACGAAACTTATTGACAATGATTCCCTTGATGCGCTTGCGGTCTTCCGGCGTCTGCAGGGCCACCGAACCGTAAGCACTGGCAAACACGCCTCCCCGGTCGATGTCGGCTACCAGAATCACATCTGCATGGGCATGACGCGCCATGGGCAGATTCACCAAGTCTGTATCCTTCAGGTTGATTTCCGAGATACTGCCCGCTCCTTCCATCACCACCGGATTGTAACGGGCTGCCAGGCGGTCGAATGCCTGGTTCACTTCCCGGCGCAACTCATCACGACCCTCTGTCCGGAAATAGGCATACGCACTTCGGTTGCCTATGGGCTTGCCGTTCAGTACCACTTGTGAAGTATGGTCGGAGGTAGGTTTCAGCAGCAACGGATTCATATCCGTATGGCAGGGTACTCCTGCGGCCTCAGCCTGCACCGCCTGTGCCCGTCCGATTTCCAGTCCTTCAGGAGTGGCATACGAGTTGAGTGCCATATTCTGTGCCTTGAAGGGTGCCGGATGATACCCGTCCTGCAAAAAGATACGGCATAGCGCCGCAGCCAGCACACTCTTACCTACATCACTTCCCGTTCCGGCCAGCATGAGCGGATGCAAACGCGGAAGCGGCAAGTCGATTTCCACCATCCCTCCGTAAGGAGGCAAGGCTTTCATGGCATCTTCCAGTTTCACCTTACCGGCATAGACCTGTGCAGCTACCAGCACACCTCCATGGGCAAACACCAGTGCCGGACCTGAAGTACGGTCCAGGTGGTCAAAGAAGTCGGACACACGGGCCAGCACGTCCATGAACGACTCGCCTTCGGTAGTCCGAACCCGCAAGTAATCATTATACCATTCCTGGATGCGCGGGTCGGTTATTTCCTCGAAACGCTGCATCTCCCACTCACCCATGTTCATTTCTTTCAGCCGCTCGTCACGTTCCGCTTCGGGAAAGCCGCAATAGGCCGCCAAGCGTGTACAGCGGGACAAAGGACTGGTATAGATACGTGAAAAACGCATTCCCGTATCCTGAAGGGCCTTTTTACATGCCTCTGCCTCTTCCTGAAACGAAGCACGCAGCGGCACATCGGTCTGCCCGTAGCACGTCCCGGGTGCCACATCCACCGAAGTATGTCGAACTAAATATACTTTCATTTTCTTATGTCTAACCGTATTAAAAATTATAGGCCATCACTACTGCTCCCATCCAGCACGTCAATTCACACAAAAGGAAAAGTGCGCCACAACAGTCGCCGGTATATCCTCCTAAACGTCGCTTGAGCAGCCAGCCCAATCCAATGAAAAGTACACATGGAAAGCACAGCATCCCCCAATAAGAAAAAGGTAAAAGCAGTAAAGGCAACAATCCGCCTGCAATATTGGCTATCCACTCCGAAAGGCTCATGCGGGTATAGACCACCTTGGCCTTACTTTCTTCTTCTTTTCGGGCGTACGGAAGAAACAGGAGCATAAAGCTGCATACAAACTTGCAGAAAGGGTCGGACACGCACAGTACCCAGGGAATGACGGCTGCAGGTAAGGATACCAATAACGAGAACGAGAGCAGGTAATACAATATCAGCCCCAGCACACCGTAGCTCCCGATATGGGAATCTTTCATGATACGGAGAATGCCTTCCCGGTCGCGTCCGCCCCCAAATCCGTCGAAGAAATCAGCCAGGCCGTCTTCATGTAAAGCCCCCGTCAGGAAAAGACGGGCACACAAGGCCAGCAGTACCGCTACCGGAAGAGGAAACCAGGTGGAGAAAACCCAGAAAGACAGGGCCATCACTCCCCCCGTGAGCCATCCGCAAAGGCTCCAGTAGCTCACCACGTGCCGAAAGCATTCGGACGGCACCGTACAAATCCGCCAGAAAGGCAGACGGGTGAAAAACATCAGGGCAGCCAGTAAATTATTCATGAGGTCAGAAGTATTTGGTAATGGATGCATGGGCAAAGTTATCCATCTCATTCAGCATCCGCACGGCTGAATCGAGGATGGGAAAGGCACAGACGGAACCGCTTCCCTCACCCAGACGCAATGACAGATTCAACAACGGACGGGCGTGCAGGTAGTCCAGCAACAGTTTGTGTCCGCTTTCATCTCCCTGATGTCCGAACACAGCATACGAAAGTACGTCGGGACACAAACGCGAAGCAGCCAGTATACAGTTGGTCATGATAAAGCCGTCCACTAAAATGACCATGCGCAGCTCTGCCGCACGCAGCATGCCGCCTACTGCCATCATCATCTCAAGTCCTCCGAAACGACACAGGATTTCTTCCACCGTATGCTCGCCCGAGAAATGTTGAAGAGCCTGCTGAAGCACCCGGAACTTATGGGTCATGGCTTCTCCATACAGTCCGCTGCCGGCTCCCACGCATTGTTCCAGTGGAATACCTGTCAGGCAACTCATCCACAAGGAAGAAGCGGAGGTGTTTCCTACTCCCATCTCGCCGAAACTCACCACGTTACAACCTGCGGCATGAATACGGTCTACACATTGTGCTCCACGCTCCAGACACAGATTCATTTCCTCGGGTGTCATGGCATCTTCGTGAAGGAAATTACGTGTACCGCGACGGACTTTCATATCAATGATACCTTTTTCGTAGGGCAAGTCGTAATCCACTCCTGCATCAATGATTTCCAGGCGGAATCCATGCTGACGGCACAAAAAATTGATACCGGCTCCTCCGTGCAGGAAATTACTGATTTGCTGCCAGGTAATCTCTTTCGGTGAAGCACTGACCTTTTCTTCCACAATGCCGTGGTCGGCTGCAAAAAGCAAGTTATAAGGATTGCTCAACGAAGGCGACAGGGTCTGCTGTATCATACAAACCTGCAGGGCCAGTTCCTCCAGACGTCCTAAAGAACCTTTCGGTTTCGTCAGGTTATCAATCTTTTCACGGGCTGCCTGCTCCAGTTCCGGACAGGCAATAGGTGCTATAGTAAACTTACGCATGATTTATCCTTTCACTTTAACCGGAATACCGGAAACCATCAGTACGACCTGATCGGCTTTCGAAGCAATATACTGGTTCATCCATCCCTGCAAATCGGTAAAACGACGCTGTACCTCATTGGGGGAAACGCCTCCCATACCTATCTCGTTCGTCACGAAAATAAAGATCGCGTCCTGAGCGGTGAAACGGTCGAATTCCTGCTTCAAGGCTTCCAAGGCAAGTGACACTTCCGGCTGTTCCACAAAGTAGTTCGTACACCAGAGCGTCACGCAATCAATGACAGCCACCCGTCCCGTAATGTCATGACGGCTCAGTTCCTTTTCTTCTTCGATATTCGTCCACTCCGGACCCCGGTTTTGCTGGTGACGCTCCACCCGGCGACGAAATTCCTCGTCCCATATCTTTGCCGTAGCCATATACACCGGCGATGTAGACCACTCATGAGCCAGACGTTCTGCATAACTGCTTTTTCCGGAGCGCTCGCCTCCCGTAATCAGTATTATCTTCTTCATAATCTTCTGCTGTGGTTTTCAGCTTCCATTACTATAAATAAAAAACTGTCTCAAGGCAAATGTGCACTCCGTAGCCGGAACGATGCATCCGTTTACCTTGAGACAGTTTCCTATTCCAAATTGTACATCAAGCTGTACGACTCTTCTGCTTTATTCGGCTGCTTTTTCTGTTTCTACGAAATCAGTTTCTCCGTTTGACACCAGCAGGTTGTACCACTGAATCAATTTCTTAATGTCACTGGTATGTACACGGTCACGGTCGTAGTTAGGCAATACCTCAGCCATAAATGCGTGCAATTCTTCTGCAGAAGCTTTCTTGTAATCCAAAGAAGTCACGTTACCGTTTTCTTTCTTCTTTACAGATTCCAGCACTTCGCCCAAAGCTACTTCTTCTGCATCAGTATACATGGCAATATCGCCCAGTGAGATTACCTTGTCACTGGCATAGACCGGAACTCTTTTCTTATCTGCACTGACTGTTTCCACAATCAGCATATTCTTTGCCTGAGAAATCAGTTTGTACAAACCTGGTTTTCCAGAAATCGCTAAAATAGTCTTCAACATATTATCTCTAATGATTAATTTAATTACGAGTGACAAAAATACAACGCACGAATGACATACACAAACTATCGGCCCGTTTTTCTGTGAGCAAGCCACTCTTCCAACGCCGCAATCTGCGTATCCAACTGTAATTTTTCGTCGTTGAAAATGACATAGTCTGCCCGACGCTTCTTTTCTTCGTCATCCATCTGTGCAGAAATACGTGCCCTTATCTGTGCTTCCGTAGCGGCATCCCGCTGCATAGCCCGCGTTATACGCAACTCCAAGGGAGCATACACCATCACGACGTAGTCCACGGCTGTGTGAAAGCCCGACTCAAACAGGATGGCGCTCTCCATAGCTACCACCTCCGTTCCGGATGCGGCCTGACGGTCTGCCCACTGTTGGAAGTCTTCATACACACAAGGATGGATGATGCGGTTAACGCGTCCGGCATTCTCTGTCGAGGCAAACAAGTAATTTGCCAGCACGGGCTTGTTCAATGAGCCGTCTGCCTTATACACGTCCTCTCCTAACAAAACCAGTAACCCCTCACGTATTCGTGGATGAGAAAGCGTCAGTTTCTTGGCTTCCGTATCCGTATCGTATACAGGAATGCCTGCTTCTTCCAGCAAATGCGACACATAGGATTTACCACTCCCGATACCTCCTGTGATTCCAATCTTGATCATTCTGATTCTTTTTCTTTAGAGGGTTCGCTTACGGTCTGCTGTTCAATCAAGTAATCTACAGAGGAAGGAGTCACACGCACGTGACTTACTACATCCGGATAGCGTTTTACGGTAAGAGGCAGTTTTTCTGATTTATTCGCCACCACATCAGCGTAAGAAACACCGACCAGAAAATCTTTCTCTGTCACAGACTTAAAGTTCTTCAGTCCTACCTGCACAGTTATCTGCACCTTCGACGGGAAAGTCCGCAAAACCTTTCCTTTCGGGAAACCGATTCCCACCACTGGCACTTCCAGCGTCTTCTCTGAATACATATCCACACAAGCCACCACATCTACGGATGATGGCACAAACTTCACGCCATGAAGCTTTTGCAGGTTGATATGTTTCTTCAGCGTATCCGTTACGTTAGTCCAATGGAAGGGCTGTGTGTACGCTGTCAGAATGGTATTCAGCACACCCTGAGGGGCATAAACAACTACAGAATCAGGTATTACCCGAATATCCGACACATAATATTGTCTGCCAGCCGATACTTCTCCACCCACTGCTACCGGCACTTTCTTGGGTATTCCCCTTGAATAGATATAATCCAGTGTGTCCGGACGTACGGCAAGCAGTTGCGTAGAGTTATTCAGCTGGGCACTGATTTTTTTCAATATCTCAGTCTGAGGAATGCGGACATAAGAACCTTTATCCTGATAATCCTCAAAGTTAAAAGTCAGCGGAAAGAAAGTGCGTCCCAGCATGTAGTTCAGCAGTACCGTACCTCTGTCTTCTACCTTCACCCGAATCTCATCAGGCAGTTCAGACGTCATGACCACCTCTTTCGGCACATTCTTCAGTCTGACCGGAATCTTAAACTCGGTCTGATACGTGTCGTTCATGGTCTGCAAGAACCAGAAACAAAGCGACACGAACACGAAAAACAGAAAAATCAGAAACTCTCTGCTCTTGGCACTGAGCAGAAAGTTCCTGATTTTTCGTACAAGTATCAAGTAATATCTCTTTATGTTCTTTCGATCGAACATAGTCATTCATATTTATTTCGCAGGCTGAGCCTGTGCATCTGCATAAATTGAGTTCTTATCTACCTTGATTTTTACACCGGCAGCAACTTCAACTACAACAGTATTATCTTCTACTTCCTTGATTTTTCCATAAATTCCACCCGCAGTTACTACAGACTGTCCTACTTCCAAATTCTTGCGGAACTTGGCAATTTCTTTCTGCTTCTTGTTCTGGGGACGAATCATAAAAAAGTACATAATGGCAAAAATAGCCACCATCATAATAAGGAAAGAGTAATCTGCTCCTCCCTGTGCCTGCAATACTACAGCTAACAAATTCATACGTTTTTCGGTTTAGATTAATAATAGCTGGACAAATATATTAGTTTTTGGTCAGCTTGTTTTCCTTTTTCAATTGATTAACAATACCGTCCAAAGTACCATTGATGAAACCGCCACTCTTCGGAGTGCTATACAGCTTGGCAATTTCCACGTATTCATTCAACGATACATTTACCGGAATGTTAGGGAAACTCAGAATCTCAGCCAATGCAATCTGCATGATGATGACATCCATCACAGCTACTCGGCTCAAATCCCAGTTCTTTGAATTCTCACTGATTAAATGACGGTAATAATCTGCATTCAGGATAGAACGACGGAACAAGCGGCGAGCAAAGTCCTGATCTTCTTCATCCTTAAATTCAGGAAGAAGTTCCTGCTTTTCACCGTTCTCAGGATTGAAGCGCTTGATAGTCTTCAACACAAAAGTATCCACGATTTCCTTATCGTCATTCCAATACAAACTCTGGTCTTCCAGAACTTCATCAAGAGCTGTATTGTTGAAAATAATTTTCTTGTACAGTTTTCTCCACAATTCACGATCCTCTTCGTATGAAGAAGTTTCGCTGGCCATATACTCCTTATATATATCACTCTGCATGATTTGTTCACACAGGTTTTTAATGAAATCGCCTTCATTTTCCCAGGTTTTCTTCTGAGAAGAAGCAAAAGCATTCAACTGTTTGTTGATTTCCAACTGCGCAATGAAGCGATTTTCTACAAATTTCATGTTGGGAGACAAATCTTCTTTGGTAGGAACCAACTTGTTTTTTGCTACATCCAACCGCTTGTTGGCATACTTGGTTACCTCTACCATCAAAAGCAAAAGATAGTTGTACAGATCATACGCTTTAGATAAACTGAAGAACAACTCCTTTTCTGCAGTATCCAAATTTTTACCTCCGTTCTGATAATACGCATAAATTATCTGAACTATCTTCAGACGAATAAGAACTCTGTTAATCATAATATATAAACAAACTATATTTTTAGGTGGGCAAAAGTAAGCATTTTTCCTTTATTACACACCATAAAGCCTTATATTTTTTCTTTTTTTTCAGAGATTCGACATTTTTCCTCATTCTCTTTTGGCACATTGCAAAAAAATATTCAAATTTGAACGCATTTTTATTAGTAACAGTGAGTTATGGAAGAACTGAAGAAGAAAAGTACGACTATTGAAAACGACAAAGAAATCGTTTTCTCCAAAGCTATCAAAGCTGGAAAACGAATTTACTACTTGGATGTAAAGAAAAACCGGAAAGAGGAAATGTTCATTGCTATCACAGAAAGCAAGAAAGTAGTGTCTCTTGACAAAGATGATCCTCAGGTTAATTTTGAAAAACACAAGATTTTCCTGTACAAGGAAGATTTTGAGAAGTTTATGAACGGTTTGCAGCAAGCTATCGATTTTATCGGACACGAACAGGGTACCACAAGTGAAGCACATTATCAGCCTGCTACAGCTACAGAAGAAATGCCTTCACAATCTGAAGAAATAAAAATTGACATCGATTTTTAAGATAAAGCGCAAAAGTACTGATTCCAACTTGAATTACAGGAATTTATTCCATGAACATTTGGAAGGTAAAAAGAAAATGCATACCTTTGCGCCGCTTTTTCAAGCTCATCGTGTGATATACCACATCGTGTGATGGCGAATTAAGCAAACAATCAACTTAATTTAGAGTAACACAAAAAATTAAAAACAATGAAATCAATCGAAATCAAAGGTTCTTTGAGAACTGAAACTGGTAAGAAAGCCACTCGTGAACTTCGTAAAGACAATGGTATTCCTTGCGTATTGTACGGAACTCAGAAAGATGAAAACGGCAATCAGGTTGCTACTCACTTTACAGTTCCTACTGAAGGCTTGCGTAACTTGGTATACACACCGCACATCTACGTTGTAGACCTGAACATTGATGGCAAGATTGTAAATGCTATCATGAAAGATATCCAGTTCCACCCTGTAACAGACAAAATTCTGCACGTTGACTTCTATCAGATCGATGAAAGCAAACCTATCGTAATGGAAGTTCCTGTGAAGTTGGAAGGTTTGGCAGAAGGTGTGAAAGCCGGTGGTAAATTGGCTCTGCAGATCCGTAAGTTGAAAGTGAAAGCTTTGTACAATGTAATTCCTGAACGTCTGGTTGTAGACGTAACTCCGCTGGGATTGGGTAAAACTATCAAAGTGGGTGAACTGAAATACGAAGGTCTGGAACTGCTGAACGCAAAAGAAGCTGTAGTTTGTGCAGTTAAATTGACTCGTGCTGCTCGTGGTGCTCAGGCTGCTGCTGGTAAATAATTTCAGTAACCTAAAACTACAAAAATCCTTTCAATGAAATACTTGATTGTTGGACTGGGGAATATCGGTGAAGAATACCGCGAAACCCGTCATAATATAGGATTTATGGTATTGGACGCCTTGGCTAAGGCGTCCAATATTGTTTTTAGCGACGGACGTTATGGAGCTACCGCCCAGCTCTCGCTAAAAGGCAGACAATTGATTCTGCTGAAACCATCCACTTACATGAACCTGAGTGGGAATGCAGTACGCTATTGGATGCAACAAGAAAAAATCCCTTTGGAAAACGTATTGATTGTAGTAGATGACCTGGCCCTGCCTTTTGGTACCCTGCGACTGAAAGGAAAAGGCAGTGATGCAGGCCACAACGGATTGAAGCACATTGCCGCTACGTTAGGCACTCAGAACTATGCCCGCCTGCGCTTTGGCATCGGAAACGACTTCCCGAAAGGAGGACAAATTGATTTTGTTCTCGGGCATTTCGACGAAGAATCCATGAAGCAGATGCCGGAACGTCTGGAGGTAGCACAGGAAATCATCAAGAGTTTCTGTCTGGCCGGACTGAACATCACCATGAATCAATATAATAACAAATAAGAACCATGCCGGAAGCACGAATTGACAAATGGATGTGGGCTGCACGTATCTTCAAGACAAGAACCATTGCTGCCGAAGCCTGCAAAAAAGGAAGAATCTCGATCAACGGTTCTCAGGTGAAACCTGCCCGAATGGTGAAACCAGGGGACGTGGTACAGGTCAGGAAGCCTCCTGTAACCTATTCCTTCAAGGTGCTGCAGGCCATTGAAAAAAGAGTGGGAGCCAAACTGGTACCGGAAATCATGGAAAACGTAACCACACCCGACCAGTATGAATTGCTGGAGATGAGTAAAATCAGCGGATTCGTAGACCGTGCCCGTGGTACAGGACGCCCCACAAAGAAAGAACGAAGAGACTTGGACGAATTCTTCATGCCAGAATACCTGGACGACTTTGACTTCGACTTTGATGACGAGGAGGATGAAGAATAAATATTGTCCGTATCAAAAATAAAAGCTGGACTTGCCTATTCACTTGTGCAAGTCCAGCTTTTTTATTCTGCCTTGGCTGTTACCTCCGAAGCTTCAAACAACGCATTCAAATTCTTTTCCTCTCCTACGACCCATACCACATCGCCTTTCTGCAATTCAAAAGAGACTTCCGGCTGCCGCAGGTTGCTGTCGTCGGCAGACTCAATTCCGACCACCAGACAATGGTATTTATTTCGGATACCACTTTCACGAATCGTACGCCCACTAAATGGTGAATTCCGTGCAATGACAAACTGCTTCAAGTACATCTCGCGGTTCTCAAAGTCCTCATCCTTGTAACCTTCGGCCACCTTTTCCAACTGTCCGGAGAAAACAGACAACTGTTCGTCAGTACCGATAACCTGCAACTTGTCATTCGGGAAAATCCGGTTTCCTCCACCCGGGATATTAATACGGTGCGCACCTCGTATGATAGAAGCCACATGCACTCCGTATTTCTTTCCAAAATCAAGTTCCATCAAGGTCTTTCCTCCCCACAACGAATCAGCAGGAACCACAAAATCCGACAAGTGCAAATCACGGTCCAGCAGTCGTCCGGCATATTCCGGCTGACTCTCTCCCAAATACGCTTTCTTGATTTCCTTGGAACGGAGATTCTGCACAAACACCCTTTCCATCCCGATTGACTGTTTCTTCAAGAAACGGGAGAAAATCATCAGCAGAACGACCAGAATAGCAATACCCACCATCAGCGCGGCAGAGGCCTGGAACAGATACTTGATGATGTAGACCACAAACAATACAGCCAGCACAATGCGAAGCAATACGATTGAAATCAGCGGTGCATGATTGAAACGGCTGTCCGCCCAAAGTGCCTTAAACTCAATGGAATGATTTTTCTTCATAATCATGGCACGGAGGAAAGGAGAAATCAATAAGATGGTCACTACCGCTCCCAGCACTTTTCCCCAGAAACCTCCCAATGCGGAAATCAAAAGAGGAAGGAACAGGTTGAATGACAATACCACCATCGCAATGGAGAGTACCAGGTAAATCAATATGATACGCACAATCGCTCCCAACAGTTTTTTCCAGTTGTTCTGATGATTTACAGGCTGCACCCCTACCGAATAACGCTCCAGCAAATGCTTCCAAAATACCGGAAGATGACGGTCTACCCAGCCATAAGCAGGACCGGACAAACGAATCATATAAGGAGTAAGGAAGGTCGTTATCACGGATACAGCCACCACAATCGGATACAGGAAAGAGCTTGTCACATTCAGGCTTACCCCCAATGCCGCGATGATAAAGGCAAATTCACCAATCTGTGTCAAACTGAATCCACACTGCATGGCGATTTTCAACGGCTGACCTGACAGCAACACACCTCCCGTTCCAAAGATGGTCTGTCCTAACAATATGGCTACCACAATCGCCAGAATCGGCCAAATGTATTCCACAATCATGTTCGGGTCGACCATCATTCCGACTGATACGAAGAAGATGGCTCCAAACAAATCTTTCACCGGAGCCACAAGCTTGTCAATGTGTTCCGATTCCACCGTTTCCGCCAGAATGGACCCCATGATAAATGCGCCAAAGGCTGGAGAGAAGCCTACACGGGCCGCCAGCACCACCATCCCGAAGCACAAGGCCAAGGACACAACGAGCAACGTCTCGTCACTCATCAGTTTGCGTGCCCTCTTTAAGAAGAGCGGAATCAGATAAATACCTACCACAAACCAGAGAATCAGGAAGAACACCAGTTTTCCGATGCTGTAAATCATCTCACTTCCTTCAAAATTCTTGCTTACGGCCATGGTAGAAAGCATCACCATCAGCACAATGGCCAGAATATCTTCCAGAATCAGAATACTCAGCACCAACCCGGCAAAACGCTGTTGCCGAAGTCCCAAATCATCAAATGCCTTATAGATAATGGTGGTGGAAGACATGGCCAGCATTCCTCCCAAATAAATGCAGTCCATCTGTTTCCATCCAAACATCCAGCCCACAAACACACCGACCAGTATCATACAGAAGATAATCGTACAGGCCGATATAACCGCCGAACCTCCTACCTTCATCAGTTTCTTGAAACTGAACTCCAGTCCCAGCGCAAACAAAAGGAAGATGACACCAATCTCCGACCATGTCTGGATATTATCCGCATCTACCACCGAAGGAGTAAACGTGAAATGAGGACTGCAGACAAAACCTGCGACAATATAGCCTAACACCAAAGGCTGCTTCAATTTCTTAAATAGCAACGTCATGATTCCGGCACTAATCAATATCAAGGCCAGATCACTGATAAGAGGAGCTAAATGCGACATAATAACAGTTGTATTTTATTTTGCGCAAAAATAACGAATTCCTTACAAGAAATATCCCCCTGAGAGATAAATATGAAACAGAAGTTTCCTATTCAACCAATAATGTTGTAATTTTGTCCCATTCTAAATAAAGAGAATATGAATACTACTAAAACTACACAAACCTTTCCGGTGCTGGACATGAGTTGCGCTGCCTGTGCCACACGGGTGGAAAAGACACTGAACCGTCAGCCGGGTGTATACCATGCTCAAGTGAATTATGCAGCCGCTACGGCCACTGTGGAATACAACCCGCAAGAATGTACACCGGAAACATTAAAAGATGCCATTCAGAATGCCGGATACGACCTGGTCATCGAAACAAATGCTCAAAAAGAGAAAATAACAGAAGATGCACATAGCCGGAAGTACCGTCAACTAAAGCAGCGTACTTGCTTTTCGCTGATGCTTTCCGTGCCCGTAGCCATTATCGGCATGTGCTTCATGGACTGGACGTACGCCAATTATGTGATGTGGATTCTTTCCACTCCCGTAGTATTCTGGCTGGGAAGAGATTTTTACCGCAATGCCTGGAAACAGTTGAAGCACCGCACCTCCAACATGGACACGCTGGTAGCCGTGAGTACTGGCATTGCCTATACATTCAGCCTGTTCAACCTGTTCTGGCCGGAGTTCTGGCTGAGCAGAGGCATTCACCCTCACGTGTACTTTGAGGCAGCCAGCGTCATCATCTCCTTTATCCTGCTCGGACGGTTACTGGAAGAGAAGGCCAAAGGAAATACGTCGGAAGCCATCAAAAAACTGATGGGACTACAGCCGGCCACCGTCACCATACTCACTCCGGAAGGACAGCTGAAAGAAATTCCCGTAGAACAAGTACAGCAGGGTCAGCGACTGGTAGTCAAACCGGGCAGCCGCATTGCCGTGGACGGAACCGTATATGAAGGCAGTTCCTATGTGGACGAGAGCATGCTCACCGGCGAACCGCTTCCTACCGAAAAGACTCCCGGTGCCAAGGTATATGCCGGCACCATCAACCAGAAAGGAAGCTTCAGTTTCATCGCCGACAAAGTGGGAAGTGAAACCGTTCTGGCCCATATCATCCGCATGGTGCAAGATGCACAAGGCAGCAAGGCCCCCGTACAGCAGTTAGTAGACCGCATCGCGGCTATCTTCGTGCCTACCATCCTGAGCATTGCCGTTCTTTCGTTTTTAGTCTGGATATGGCTGGACAATGCCAACGGATTCACCCATGGCTTGCTGGCCGCAGTTACCGTCACCATCATTGCCTGCCCCTGTGCTTTAGGACTAGCTACACCGACGGCCATCATGGTCGGCATCGGGAAGGGTGCCGAAAACGGTATCCTGATTAAAGATGCGGAAAGTCTGGAAACAGCCCGTAAGGTGAACGCCATCGTACTCGATAAGACCGGCACCCTGACTGAAGGACACCCCACGGTGACCGACATCTCCGACCCGCTTCTTCAATCTCCGTTAGGCGATGTGCTCTTTACCCTGGAAAGCGCTTCCGAGCACCCTCTGGCACAAGCCATCGTGCAGCATCAAACACGCCAGCTACTTCCCATGGAAGAATTTGAAAGTCTGACAGGATTAGGAGTACGAGGCAAAATCAACGGAACCTATTATTATGCCGGCAACCGCCGACTGCTGGAAACGCACCATCTTACCGTATCCCCTTCCCTGACGGAAGAAGCTGCCCGACTAAGCCAGGAAGCCAAGACCGTCATCTGGCTGGCCGATTCACAGCAGACATTAGGACTGGTAGCCATTGCCGACCGTATCAAGCCGACCTCCAGAGAAGCCGTCAGACAATTGCAGGAGATGGGAATCTCAACTTATATGCTGACCGGTGACAATCCGGAAACGGCCCAAAGAATTGCAGCACAATGCGGCATCACCCACTTTCAGGCCGAAGTGCTTCCACAGCAGAAAGCCCAGTTCATCAAAGACTTGCAAAAAGAAGGCAAAATCGTAGCCATGGTGGGCGACGGTATCAATGACAGTGCGGCACTGGCTCAGGCCGACCTCAGCATTGCCATGGGAAAAGGAAGCGACATTGCCATGGACGTGGCCAAAATGACACTCATTTCGTCCGACCTGAACAAGATTACCGATGCCATCCGCCTTTCTCAGGCCACCGTACGTACCATCCGCGAGAATCTTTTCTGGGCCTTCATCTACAACCTGATAGGTATCCCGGTAGCCGCCGGTATTCTGTACCCCATCAACGGCTTCCTGTTGAATCCGATGATAGCCGGTGCCGCCATGGCCATGAGCAGTGTCAGCGTGGTAAGCAACAGTCTGCGGCTGAAACGGAAGAAATTCGCACACACCGCAGTGACCGTACAGGAGGAAGTGCAACCCACTGAAGAAATCACCGCACCCGCAGCGGAAACAGTTCCCCCACAACCGGAAACAGCTGCTCCAGCCGCTTCCGAAATCCGGAAGACCTACCTGGTAGAGGGAATGATGTGCGACCACTGCCGTACCCGCGTAGAGAAAGTACTGAACATGTGGGAAGGAGCCTCCGCTCAGGTTACACTCACTCCGCCGGAAGCCGTCATTACCTTCCAAGGGAAAGTACCTGCACTTGCAGAACTGCAACAACTGATTGATGAAAAAGCCGGTGATTATACACTGAAAGAAAAGAACTGATTGAAAGGGTTTTATCCAATCCCAGTACTTCCTTGGCAGTACTGAAGTACTGACGGCGAAGTACTACAGTACTGCCGTGAAAGTACTGAAGTACTGCAAGGGAAGTACTCAGACTTTTCAAAGAATGTTATCCTATCTCCAGAAATCCCATCAGGAAGGCGTCCGGAAAGATAAATTTCTTTTCTCCGACGATAAATCTGACATACAGATATTTCTCATTATTGTTGAATTTCACAACTTCTCCCTTGCCGAATTTCTTGTGGGTTACGGTACTTCCCGTCTGTAATCTGTCAAGCAGTATTCTTACATCTGTTTCAGTTTGCCCCTGTTGGGGTACTGTTTCAGATGAGGGTGCTGATGACGGCTCTGTCTTCATGGGTTCTGTCTGCTTGGGCTCTATGATTATAGACGAACCGGAAATGGATGCTTCATCTTTAGAGTATGAGTCATAATCTCCGGAAAGCATGGATGACTGCTGATTGTAAAACAGCTTTTCATATTGCGCTTTCCTTATAGTAGTGTCCCATCCGCCCACTTCGTCGGCAACGTGTCTGTTTATCCCTGTATATGTCAGACTGGCATCTTCATAACGTTTAAACTTGAATATGGCATCATTCATCAGCGGAGCATTGAACACTCCGAGCGAGCATAACATATTGAAGTCCTCCACACTAAGGCCAGTAACCTTTTTGAACAATCCCGGTTCCAATTGCGTGATGACATCTTTCAGACACCTTTCACGATAGTCCGTCAGATACATAAACACGGGAATTCGTGTAGCAAACTTGATAAGCTTTTCCTGAATCTGTTTTCGTTTGCTTTTTATTTCTTTTTCCTCGTCAGAGAGTTCCTTTTTCTCTTTCTGTGATGCTTCCGTCTTCTTTTTCTTGGCATTCTTTATGACTTCCGATTTGTTTATTATTGTAGATATGTCGCTGTTCAGATTACGGAATCCCTCGATATTCATCAATGCCTTCATGGCTTCCGGACTGTCAAGCAGACGTTTCAGCGTATCATTATCCACATTTACAAGTAGTGCCGATTCCCATCTTTTGGCAAGCAGGGTGGCAGATGTTCCGGCAAGGGCAATGTCGAGAATGTCCTGAGCGTTCACCTCTTTCATGCTGCTGCCATCGTATGCCAGTACCGGCAGAAACTTTATAAACTCTCCAACCTTGGCTTCCGGGTTTGATTCGTTGATGTCCAGTCGGCAACTGTAGTCTGAGATTTGGCGCAAAGCCCTGTCAAGAGCAAAGTCGAAAACATAGCATTCTTTCTTCATTATGATTTTGTCGCCGGTTTCATTTCTGACTTCCCATGGACTTTGCACTCTAAATGCTGCCTGGAAATAAGTTTCCGGACTTTTCAGATTGCGTAGCATGAATATTCCTGTCCACGGTTTTACGGTAACGCCCGTAGTCAGTTTTCCACACGTCAGGGTTATTGTCTTAGTCTTTAGAGGGTTGCCCATAGATACCTGTACCGGATATAGCGCATCCAGTCCGATACCAGCCCCTGTTCCAGCGCATACAATAACATTATAGTCATGGTAGAATCTGTTTTGCCTCTGTTTTAGCAGATTTGCCATAGCAAAACATGAAGCAACATTGGGCAGGAACCAAAGAGTGTGTGACAACAAACCGAGCAGTCGTGCATCACTGAACGGCATCGGAGGACGCTTGTCCTGACCGAGTTTCAAGTCGTCTATACTTGCAGGCAGATATGCTCCCCTAATCAAATCCAGCCATTTCTGCACTTCATTTTCGTATTTAAACCTGGCAGAATCCCCTTTGCCTTCGGCTGCAAAAAACAGATTCAGGTCGAATTCATCGAACTCCCCCTGTCTTGCCACATCCTGTATCTGGTCCGGCATGCGGTAAGTGAGCATCACCATTCTTGGCAATGAAAGATATGGATTGTCCGCTCCTTTCCAGTTGGCTTTGGCACGCTGTTCGTCAGAATAAGTCCAGTTGAATATCTGTTCTTCTATAAACTCGCCATTGTTTATTGCCCTGAAAGGTGTTCCAGAGAGAAACAGATAATATTTCGTGGATATAGGCAGCCATGTTTCGTTTATGGCATTGCTTGCCTCGTCTTTCTGGTATTTTTCGGCATCGAACTCCACTGCATTTTCTTCATCCTCCTTTTCAAACAATTCCTTAGCGCGTTCCTTCCATGCTCCGAAGTGATACTCGTCGAATATCACCAAATCCCAGAGTGTGGCATGTATAAACTCGTTTTTTGTCTTTATACCTCCGCTTTCATTTGTGCCAAGCAAGTCCTGAAAAGAACCGAACACCACTATAGGCTTCGATTTGTCTGCCCTGCTGAATTCCTGGTCAATGTTCAAATTGTTGTTTCTTGCATCTTTGTTGGATATGAACTGCCAACCCTCAAAGTCGATATGCGACACAAGGTCTTCACGCCATGCAGATTCTACAGCCGGCTTGAAAATCAGGACCAATATACGCGACAGATTCATCTTTTTTGCCAGCTGATAGCTTGCAAAAGTCTTACCAAAACGCATCTTCGCATTCCAAAGAAACTTGGGTATTCGGTTGGGCTCTTCCTTTACAGCCTGTTCAAAGTAAGACTTGGTCTGTTCCACAGCACGGACCTGTTCCGGACGCATACCGAAGCTTTGAGTCCTGTTCTCTACATTTTCCGAACCTGTACGCAGTGAAAGAATGGCCGCTTTTACGTCCTCCATTGAGCAATCGAACCATTCGTCTGTTTTATCAAGAGGATTGAGACGGTGGAAGCCTTTACGCTCGAGAAGTTTGTGTACGTTCTTGTCGGTAAAGCAGGAACCGTCATTAGTCATAGCAGATTCAGTCAGAACGATTTCGTATCTGATTTTGCTTGTGTGCAGTTGTTCGTCTATGCGTTCCTTTGCTGTCCGGTCTGTGTAGCCAACTTTCAGATAGCCTTTGTGTGAATCTACACCTAACAGCTTGTAGGCATAGATAGTTGGTGTTACAGTAGGGCGTTGGGGGAAGAAGTTCTGTTCCATAGTGTTATTCCATTGGGCGTATCATTGATTCTATAAAGTTAATTTCTTCTTGTGTCAGATTGTATTTTTGGTAAAGTTCTTGGTCTGTCCATGGTTTGGAGAAGTCTTGGAGAGGAACGAATGAATATGTGTTTTGAGTCATATTTTTGTTTTTTCTTGCTCCGACAAGACATCTAAAGAATTTAGTTTCAATATATGATTTTACATTATCGCATTCTTGTTTGTTTTCAAATGGTCCAATTCGTAAAAATGTTTCTGTGCAAGCAGTGTTCTTATCTGCAATCTCTGATTTTCCGAGTATCCTTGCAGGAATTGGATAACCTATTTGTCCTGCTGCACCGTCTGCTTTAGAAATAAAAATTTTATATTTAGAGAGTTCATCGGTATTTCTTCCTATTAATGATATATCAATATTTTTGTAAGTTCTTTTACCGTTTTCTACACCAAAAACCTTACAAGTATTTGTTGTTTTTTTGCTCTCAACAAAAGGACTACGGAAATAATAAGGATTTCTTGGACTAACAAGTGTAGAGAAACTCTTCTCGTTGAATGATGATACTTTACGAATAATTGAAATTACTTCATTATACCTAATAAAAACATCAGCTCCTTTTTCCAATAGAGGACGTTCTGACATAGCTGTAATCTGATCTTGTGAATGTGAATAAACCTTGCACAATCCTTTTTGACCTCTATCCCACAAAAAATAGCAAACCCCACCTTCTATGGAAACTCCAGGAAAACAGTCATTTGCATTTCCAAAATCATGAATCTCTCTGATATGTTCATCATGTAGCATTTCTTCTCTGAAATCATCTAAGCCTTTTCCTCCTGTGAACCATCTTGAGGGTATTATCATAGTTAAGTATCGAGGTTTTAATCTTTTTGCATTGATTATAAATTTGTGATATATTGGCATCGCACTTGAACCTGTTCCTCCCCCATCACTCATCTGGTACGGCGGATTTCCTATAATCACATCGAATTTCATTTTGAAGACCTTCTCTACATCTAAGTTGTGAATAAATTGATATGCGTAGCTCTCTAATTCCTGTTTACGGTCGTATTCACTTTGTGACGCACCGCAATAAATACATTTGCCATCTTTCCATGTGTGGTTGATACGTTGGTAAATAATATTCCCTTGAGGTTTGTCCTCCGGAAATTGGTAAGCCGAAAACGGGCTGCTTGGGTATTTACTGCAATACACACTCCGGCGCGACAGCAAGCTGGTAAGTTCAGTAATGGCGATGCCGAACAATTGCTTTGAGAAAATATGCTCGATACGTTTCTCAAGGTCAGGTATCTGACGTTCAAGACCTTTAATCAACCTCTTGGCAATCTCGCGAAGGAAAACTCCGCTCTTGCAACATGGATCGAGAAATTTTGTATCAGGATTCTCAAACAGCTCCTGTGGAAGCAAGTCGATGATTTTATTAGCCAATTCGGGAGGTGTAAACACTTCGTCGTTGCTCAGATTGGCTATGCAGGACAGTACGTCCGGATTATAGACGTTATGTAATAAACTATTCTCCATAATCTTGAACTTTTTTATAGTGGGTGATGTATCTTCTCAGGAATATTCCGCCCTCTTCCTTTTGCTCTTCGCTGAGCGCAAAAAGATTGCCTTCGCTGCTGTCATTGTAAAGTAGAAGGTCGGACATGGTATAGTCCGAGCGTTGCATCCGGTTGCTGCTGATTAGTGTCCATTCGGAAAAAACTATCGGTGCAGAAGTGTCGTTACCTTCGGCATCTACGCACATAAGGGTCAGGGCATTTCCGTTGATGATATTTCTGCTGATGATAAACTTTGCAGCCTGTCTGGCTTCTTCCGATGCGTCCGATTTGCAGTGTGCAGTGTATTCTTCGTTCCAGATGGAGAACAGACGTTCGCGACATTCCTCTACGTTGTCACGCATGATATCCACACCGTATAGACTGCCGATGGCTACAATAGCCTGTTTCTCATAGTCGTAAGGACTGTTCTTGTATTTCCGGCGGAGTTCTGATAGTTTGCGTTTTAGAATAGCAGCCAGGAAATTTCCGTTGCCGCATGCCGGTTCTAAGAAACGTGAATCGGGACGGAGGCACTCGTTGGCTACAAGGTCGAGCATGGCATTTACCTCGCGCTCGGCAGTAAAGACTTCACCTCTTTCCGCTACCCGCCGTCGGGATATGATTTGGGATTTTTTCTGATTGTTCACCGCCATTTGCAGCCATAATTAATGCGGATAAGGGCTACAATACCGCGGTTAATATATTAAGATATAGACATAAAAAAAGCGTGAAGCCCTGAACTGATGCTCGCTTCACGGTTAGAGGCTCTGGTAAGCCCGAATGTCAGAAACGAGCAACGCCAGAACCCACGCCGATATGTATAATACTACCTATATGCCGTATACAACCATAAAGAGTACGGGTACACTTATGGCTATACGACAATTGAGGTATGTATATAACACACCACGGGGCATCTACGTTGCTTTGTTTTTTGACATTCAATTGAAATTTACCAGATTTCTAACCGTCAAAACCAAAGCGTAGTAAACGCCTTTGAATATGTCATGTCCCTGTCACCTCATCTTTTCTAATGTATCAAGAAAAGAACGTTTGGCGCAGGTCTGTGCGATTCTCATGTAAACAAACAGGTTCAAAACCGTTTTCGTTTATGGAAATCGCAATCTTTGTTTCGCAAAGTTAAGGAAAATATTCTTATCTTTATAGTTGTTCTATAATTTTTTGCATTGCCTCACTACCTCTTGTCAATAGAATTATTGCAGCCTGTTTAGTATTCAATTTATCAATACTTAACCCCACATAGTCTAAGGCTCGTTTCTCTATCTTATCTTTAATTTCCTGGCTGTTATGATGTGCAAGTGAGAATATTGAGCGCAATGACCTTTCATTTTTTAAGAAAGTGTAAAATTCTGTATCATCAATCCCAATATACTTAAATAACTGATGAAGATATGCTATTGATCCTATATTTTCTTCTTTGGGTTTAATTATCTTATTATAGAGTTCATCTTTGTTTAGGCTATCATAAAACATCAATCCGATTTGTTGTAATAATGGACTAAATGCAAAATAATCGTCATATTGTAAAAGATTAATTTTCTCTGGGATTTCGCTTTGGGCATGATTTAAAGGTTTAAAAAGAGGAAATGTATATTTGTCTTCCCATTTGCTTAATAATGTTTTGTATGTGTCCCTGAAAACAAAATCAATTGATTCGGCAGAAGAATTCCAATTGCCTTGGATTATTGTTTCTTGAAAATGTTTACTAAAAACACGGCCGTCAGGAGTTATGTTGTAACCTTTCCAAACATTCTGTTCTCTATATGGTAGATTTAAAACATCTTTTAAAAATGCAACAATATAATTTTCGTTATCGTTGTCACAACGAATAGAGAAATCAGGAGTAGTGATTCTAAGTGATTCAACACAATGTTTTTCACGCCCCATATAGAGAGAAAGTAATTTTTTTTCAAAGAAAATCGGAGTATATGGGAAAGTTTTCTCATCAGAAAATATACTTAACCCATTTTCATCTGTTGCAACAATATATTGAGGAGTATTCATAGATTTCATATATTCTTGAAGTGAAGTGTGCTTAAAAATAGACTTCCCGTTAAACCAGTTACGCATCATATTACAACACGGATTTATCATAATATTGTAATGTTGTAATGCAGATCTGCTTATATTTTCGCCTTGTTCGCAAGTACATTTATATTTAAAAGTTGGGGAGTAATCATTAAAACTGTATTCAATTTCTGATTGACAGTGGCAAACCAAATCCATTTTCTTTGCTGCCATGAATTCTTTAAGATATCTATTAAGTATTTTGGCATAAGTATCCGTGATTTCACAAATAAGAATATCTTTGTCATTAAAAAACAGAGTTGTATTATTTCTATGTATTTCATATAGATTATGATAAAATACAATTTCTTCTGCAAGTCTAATTTGCACGAATCGTTCTGAATCATTTTTAAAATCACGAATTATTGTTAATGGTTCAAAACCATCGTATGCAAAAGGCTTATATTCACAACCATTGATTAAAGTCCCACGTACATTGTCAGGAATATCCGCCATATATGATGATAAAGCATCATTTACTTTAGATGGGTTTACCAAATAACACCAATATTTATAGTAAATATCAATTGCTTCATCCTTAAACTGTTGTTTTTTATATAACCACACCCAATCATTTTCTAAAAAATAATTTGATAGAAGGCTAATATGTTGTTTGTGTTCAAATTCTTCTTGTGTCATATATCATTGGTTAGTAAAAATGAAATGTTACTGTCCGCCTCATATCATTACTCGTTTAGGTTAATGTATTGACTGCCAAGGAACGGCAGCTTTACTAATTTACCCTGTTTGTAAGCATTATAAAGGGAAAGGTTTTTATGAAGTCCCAAAGATGAAAGACGTACTATTTTAGTTTCTCCGTATTCGTCTTTGTCAGTAAACCATATCGTGTCACGGCGAATGAAATCCTCATTAAGAAGATTGATATCGTGTGTTGTAAGCAGCATTTGGGATGTTCCTTCGCTGTTCGCTAAAAAGACTTTTATAAAATAAGCCAATAGTTCATAATGGATGCTTGTCTCTACTTCATCAATAGGTACAAAACGGTTAGTCTTTAACAGGAAGTTCAGAATTACCGCCATTCCCAAAAATCTCATTGTACCATTCGATTCGTATTCTTCCGATAAATCATATAGCTTGTCACCTACCTTGTGCTTAAATGTCAATTCTGCATTTGTGATTTTCCCTTTTCTAAGCATTTCGGCTTTTGCTTCATCACCAATAGGGGCGTTCTGAATCAGTTGTTCCAGTTCCGGGGTAATCAATTCCTCCTCTTCGTGTAATACGACATCTTCTATGTTGAAATCGGATGCTTTCAAAAAGTTTAATATGAACTTCTTCAAGTCGCCCGATTCGTCTTTGTCCAATTGTGATTTGACATAGCCTGAAAGAAGCATACCTGGCGAAAGCACATCTTTTACTTGTTTGGCGAAGTAATCGTACACATCATTCAACCTGGTCCGTTCTACATTGCTTTTGCCAAATGCGGCAAGCACACTGCAATTGTTGATTGTGTTGCCGGAAATCACGTCCTGGCTCTTGCGTGGCATTTTCAAGTTTACGCCGAAATCAATTGTCGTGGAATCTGTTTCCGGGTCATAACTGCGGCTGTACAGTTTGGTAGGGCGAATGGAATCGTAAACAATCAATGTCTCGGAATGGATATAGTTTGCATCCAATTCAAAACTAAGGATGTACTTCGACCGGTTGATATAGAATACCATAGACATCTTCGTCCTTTCTTTCCTGGACGTATCATCCAGCATGAAAGGAACGACTCCTGTTTTTTCATTTCGGTTTTTGGGCATCCGTAACACAAGCATCCTGAAAAATTCAATGGCATTCAGGATGTTGGTTTTGCCGGAAGCATTGGCACCATAAATTATTCCAACTTTCAGCAACTTTACTCCATCCTTAATTTCATAAGAATATTCATCAGACATAAAGGTATCTGATGAAGGCTCAAAACTTATCTTTTGCGGAGATTTTATTGAGAAAAAATTTTCAATGACGAATTCTGCTATCATATTCGATAAATTTATCTATCACACTGTACAAAGATAGGAATAAAATCGCATAGACAAAATTATAACATGTGTTTTCGTAATAAAACTACGAATTTCAGATATAAAGAATGAATTCAAGTATTTTTATAACAATAAAATAAGATTACGTTCCTCTTAAATGAAAAAAGAGCCAGACGGACTGACCTTTGTTTTTATCCCATAACCCTCACAAATTCAAAAAAAGTCGTATATTTGAAGCAACAATTCAAATATACGGCTTATGAAACGAACACATTTTTTTCATGGAATACTTCTGATTGTACTCATCCTTTCCTTTATGGCATGCAAGGATGACCACGGCCCCATTTACCTGGTAAGTGCTACCGACCATCAACAAATAACTGACGGTAAACTGGAAATCAGTCCGTTCAGTAAAGGGGAGAAATTTTTAATCCGGGGAGGAGAAGGAAATTATACCATCAAAAATGAAAATAAAGAAATCGTAGACTACCGCTACGACGGTGACACACTGACATTCATTCCGGTCAGCATCGGAGAAACCTCTACCCTTATTGCCGACCGCTCAGGCAACAGTTACACACTGACGATTGTTGTCAATAACCCGCAAAACAACTACCGGGTAGAAAGCATCAGCGCAGAAGTGGAAGGTGATAATCTAACCAAAGGAGAAGAAGCGGAACTGCTTGCACGAATTGCCGAAGACGCTCCGGTTCAGTCAGGCGGACGCTTGCTATTCACCTACTCTGACGCTTCTTTGTCATACGGCGATTTGAAAATTTTCCCTAACTATACCGGAAGCTATCAAATCGGACTTTTTGAACGCACATTAAAGTACACGGAAGATACCGGTGAACCTTACCAGCAGATTCAGGCAGAAATGGCAGGAAGCACCAAAAGAACATACACTTTCATGCTGTTCGAAAACGAAACGTCTTCTACCCAGACTACTGACAACACTTCTTCTACAAACGAAGAAGGAGCTGCCACGACCAACTGTTTTATCAAAGAAGAGGTAACCGCACAATACAAAGGAGAGTTCAGCGGACTCACCAAGGCGTATCGGATTTATCACCTGACCAAGCTGCCCTAACATTCTGCTGACACTTTTTTGCACATGTCTCGTATCGAACTTCAATCCTTCGATTTGTTCAACCGCATCGAACGGATTCATCATCAGCCGACGGCTGCCCCCGACAATTTACAAGCTAAATATATCCTGCTCCACAAAGTGCTGGAGCAGGCTTGTTATGAACTGACCACCGGTGTCACGCTCTCGTTCGCCAACCTGTTTTCCCGTCTGGATTACATCTGCAAGGAGAAGAAAATGACTCCCTCCGACCGCTATGCCATCCAGACCATGCGCCGTAACTGTAACGCTGCCATGGGCGACCGTTTTCAGGCCGACATGCAGGAATACCTTTACGACCTGCGGGCACTGGTGCGTTTTGTATCTTTAGGCTTTGAAGAAGACATTCCGGCTTCCATCCTTCCGGAAATCCCCCACTCCAACCGTCCGTATCAGGGTACACGCCTGTCGCACATCCCGTACGTACGGGCTTCGGTGACCAGCTGGAACGACACGCAGATTTTTGCGGCGACCGACAGCGAAACCGACCCGTTCATCATCATCAACTATGCCAAAGGTGGGTATGACGGCGACCTGCTCTATCTGAAAGACCTGCTTTCAGAAAATCTGCCGCTGAACCTGCTCGATGTGCGTGTGGACGAGGAGAATCACTACATTCCCAACCTTATTGTGATTCACCCCGATTACCTGATTGACATCAGTTCGCTAGCCGCCTGCTTTCGGGAGTACGGGCACCACCCGCTTAATTATTTCATGAACAAAATCAAGCCGAAAGCCAATACGGCCCCCATCCTGATGGGTAACCTGGCCAGCCAGTTTCTCGACGACTATATCAACGAGCAGCCGCAGGAGCCGGTGAGCTACCCCCGCACCATCAAGAAATTCTTTGCCGCTTCGGCCCTCGACTTCTGTACCTGCCCTCTTCCAGCCGATTTTCACGCACAGGCACAGGCACAGATGATGAACATCCGCTCGTTTGTTCACGACGTGCTGCCTCATAACATACGGAACTTCAACAAGAAGAATACCCTGCTCGAAGCCTCTTTCATTTGTGAGAAACTGGGATTGCAGGGACGTGTGGACATGATGCAGAAAGACTTCCAGGTACTCATCGAACAGAAGGCCGGCAAGCGCGACGAATACCATCGCCGCCATAAGGAAGACCACTTCATTCAGATGATGCTTTACCAAGGTGTACTGATGTACAATTTCGGACAGGAAACCGCCAATATGCAGACCTTCCTGCTCTATTCCAAGTATGCTGACGGATTGCTGATAGAACACTTTGCCGAAAACTTGTTCCGGGAGAGCATCAAACTCCGCAATTACATCGTACACAACGAGATGCAGCTGGGCGATGGAGCCATCGGAGAAATTGTAGACTCACTGAGCACTGATTTGCTGAACGAATTGCAGATTGGCGGAAAGCTGTGGAACGACTACCAGGAACCGCAACTGCAGACGGCTATCAATACGCTGAAACGCTGTACACCGCTGGAGCGGGCTTACTTCAACCGTTTTTTTACGTTCGTATCAAAGGAACAGATTCTCAGCAAGACCGGAGGAAGCAACGATGCGTCTCACGGATTTGCCGGCAACTGGCATATTCCGCTGCACGAGAAACTGGAGGCGGGCAATATCCTGACCGGACTGACCATCCAAGAGAAACAAAGCAGCGGCCCCGGCAAAGGATACGACCTCATTGAACTGCACATTCCGACACAGGACGAGGACTTCCTGCCCAACTTCCGTACAGGTGACATGGTGATTCTCTATGCGTATAAGGAAGAACCGGATATGAGAAAGCAAATTCTCATGAAGGGAAACATTCTGGAGTTGCAGCCGGACCGCATGACCTTAGTGCTACGCAACGGACAGCAAAATAAAGATATTATCGGCGGTAAAGAAGAGGTGTTTGCCGTAGAACACGATTTTTCGGACACTTCTGCCAACAACGGATTCCGTGGACTGTATGCTTTTCTGTCCGCACAGGCCGACCGGAAAGAACTGCTGCTCGGTGTACGCCCGCCTGCACAACTGGAGGACGTCAAACTGAACGGCGATTACGGGCGTTTCAACGAACTCATCCTGAAAGAGAAACAGGCCAAGGACTACTTTCTGTTAGTGGGGCCTCCAGGCACCGGAAAGACCTCGTGTGCCCTACGTTTCATGGTGGAAGAAGCCCTGAGCGAACCGGACACCTCCATCCTGCTGTTGTCGTACACCAACCGGGCAGTGGATGAAATCTGTGCCATGCTCACGGATTCCGGCATTGCCGACCGCACCCCGTTCATCCGTATCGGTAACGAACTGTCGTGCGACAAGCGTTTCGTGCCTTACCTGCTGAAATACAGCCTGGATGACTGTCCCAAGCTGACCGACATCCAGCAGAAGATGGCACGCACACGCATCTTTGTGGGTACTACGACCGCCATCAATAACCGCCTCAACCTGTTCACGCTGAAGCATTTCCAGCTGGCCATCATCGACGAGGCCTCGCAGATTCTGGAACCCGACCTGATAGGTATCCTGTCTGCCCGTCATCAACAGCATAACGCCATCGACAAGTTCATATTGGTGGGCGACTACAAACAGTTGCCGGCCATTGCCCAGCAAAGTGCGGAAGAAGCTGCCGTGACCGACCTCCTGCTGCGGAACATCGGGCTGGAAGATTGCCGCAACTCGCTGTTCGAACGCCTTTACAAATCGAGTCCGGACACCTGCCGGAGCATCCTTCACAAGCAAGGACGCATGCATCCGGCCATTGCCGAGTTCCCGAACCAGACATTCTACTACCGGGAGCAACTGGAGAGCGTACCTCTTCCTCATCAGCTGGAAGAAACGCCTTACGAAACCGACCTGACTCCGCAGGACACCATCGACCAGCTGCTATTGGAACGCAGAATGGTGTTCATTCCCGCAGAAGCTCCGGACCACCTGACCTGCTCGGACAAGACCAATCCGAACGAAGCCCGGATTGTAGCCACTCTGTTAGGCCATATTTACCGCCTGACGGAATCCCGTTTCGACCCGAACCGGACGGTAGGTGTCATCGTGCCCTACCGCAACCAGATTTCCATGATACGAAAAGAGATTGCGCGCCTACAGCTACCTGCCTTGCAGGACATCTCCATCGACACGGTAGAACGCTACCAGGGCAGCCAGCGCGACATTATCATCTATTCGTTTACCATACAGAACTTCAGCCAGCTCAACTTCCTTACGGCCAATACGTTTCAGGAGGGCAATTTCCTGATTGACCGCAAGCTGAATGTGGCACTGACACGCGCCCGCAAGCAACTGCTGCTGACGGGCAACCCGCACATCCTCGGGGCCAACATCACCTTCTACAAGCTGATGGAGTATATCCGCCTGCACAACGGATACCTGGAAACGGATGCCCACTCATTCTGCCGGGGAGATTTCACCCTGCCTTCGTACCGGAAGAACTGGGAAGTGGCAGACGGTACCTATTCCCTGCCAGCACATTTCAAGCAGGTATTCTCGGAATTGATAGCCCCACCGGCACAGCTGGAAGAAAACGAAGCCTACTACCGTGAAGCCACTGCCTACGGTCGGAGTGATTTCCGCACCTTGCCCGAAGAGATGTCTCCATCTGACTTCTGCCAGGTATACAACTATTTGTACATGCGGAAACAATATGCTGCTGCCCAGGCTCTCTTTACCGGAAGCGGCAACTGGCTGCACGACCTCATCCGTAAGGTATCAGGGCGCGTGGTGTTCTGCGATCTCTCGTGTGAGGCCGGAGCTTCAGGACTGGCTTTTGCCGATGTATGCCGTTCTCTTCCCCATCTGGACCTGACCTACACGGGCATCTATCCCATGCAGGAAATGGGAGAAACGGCCGAAACCTTTTTCCGTTCACCAGCCTACAAGCACATTCAGGCAAGCTGGTACCCCCGCCTAAGTGCCGTGCCTGCTGCCTTCTGGCAAGCCCATGCAGTACTGACCGAACTGGTGATTTTCAACCTCTCCAGTCTGTTCGACCGCATCGCTCCGCGGGAAGCACGCGACCTGGCTCTGCAAATCAACCAATTGGTGCATGCCCGTCCCCTGAACCATTACGTACTGGTGTACCGTGACGATGCGGGGCCTTGCATGCACAACCATTCCTACACGGCATTCTGCAACCACCTGTCGGCAGAGCTGAAACCGCTCCAGCCGCAGATGCCCCTTTTCGGAAAAATCCATTGTGAACCTACCGAAGGAGTTCCAGTTTCGCAGGAATTCCTTTATGAAATACGTACCAACTGATGAATAAAAAACCTATACAGCGTGCCCTCATCGTAGGGGCTACTTCCGGTATCGGAAAAGAAACGGCCTTGCAACTGCTCCAGAAAGGATGGATACTCGGACTGGCTGGCCGGCGTGAAGAGAATCTGAAAGAACTGCAGCAACTGGCTCCGGAGCGTATCCACATCCGGGCCATCGACATCTGTCAGGAGGATGCGACCGACCGCCTGCTGAAACTGATTGAAGAAATGGGAGGCATGGACCTCTACCTGCACTGCTCGGGCATCGGTCATCAAAACTACCAGCTGACACCGGAAATCGAACTCCGCACGCTGGAGACCAACGGCACCGGATTTGTGCGCATGGTGACAGCCGCTTTCCGCTACTTTGCCCAACAGAAAAGAGGACACCTGGCAGTCATCAGTTCCATTGCGGGAACCAAAGGGCTGGGAGCTGCTCCGGCCTATTCTGCCACCAAACGTTTCCAGAACACTTACATCGATGCGCTGGAACAACTGGCTCACATCCAGAAACTTCCCATCCGTTTCACAGACATCCGTCCGGGATTCGTGGCCACCGGGCTCCTGAACGACGGCAAACACTATCCCATGCTGATGCATACGGAGAAAGTGGCCCGCCACATTGTGTGTGCCCTGGAGAAAAAGAAACGCATTGTCGTGATTGACTGGCGCTATCGTATACTGGTAGCTCTCTGGCGACTGATACCCCCTTTCTTCTGGAAGCGGCTGCCTGTCAGGAATTAGCCACCACCCGTCCTTCTTTCACCACAATCCGTTGTAAACGGCGATACACATAGATAAATGCCGGAACCAGGAAGAGGTTGGCAAACAGCCAGGCTGTCGGGTCGCCGAAGCATACGCCCCAGAATCCCCACAACGGAACCGCAATCAGACTGACCAGCACACGGGCCACCATTTCCGACACACCGGAGAACATAGCCAGCCGTGTGTAGCCCGCTCCCTGAATGGTATAGCGCAGGATACTGAGCATACCCAGCAGGAAGAAGAAAGAAGTGTTGATGTGCAGGAACAAAGCCGTATCGTCAATAATCTCGGGCTCATCCGGCGAGATGAACAGCAGAGCAAACTTTTCAGCCAGTCCCCACATCAGGGCACCAATCGCTATGACATAGACGGTCATCATCAGCGTGGCCGACTTGATGCCCATCCAGATGCGGTCCGACTTTCCGGCCCCGTAATTCTGTCCGGAATAGGTCGCCATGGCCATTCCCAAGCTATCCAGCGGACACATCACAAACATCTTGATACGCATGGCTGCCGTGAAAGCTGCCACACAGGCCGTACCCAGCGCATTGTTCGCACTTTGCAGCATGATGCTGCCGATGGCCGTAATGGAAAACTGCAATCCCATCGGTACCCCGATGTACAGCAACTGACGGGCCAGGTCGCCACGGAAACGACGGTCAGCAGGCTCGGTTTTCAGAATGTCAAACTTGCGGTACATATAGATGTAGCACAGCAAGGCCGATAAGCCTTGAGAGAATACCGTAGCAATGGCTGCTCCAGCCACTCCCCACCCCAGCGTAAGGATGCAGAACAAATCGAGCACAATGTTCAGTATGGTAGAGAAAAGCAGGAACCAGAACGGGGTCTTGCTGTCGCCCAGTGCACGAATGATGCTGGACAACAAATTATAGAAGAACGTACACGGTACACCGATAAAGGTAATCAGCAGATAGAGGTAGGCCCCTTCAAAGATATTCTCCGGTGTGCGCATGGAACGCAGGATAAATCCGCAAAGCAGACTGGTGACAATAGCCACCGCGACCGACATCACTGCCGCCAACTTCAGGCTGACCGATACATAGCGCCGCATCGTCACATAATCGCGGGCCCCGAACTTCTGTGCCACCGGAATGCCGAAACCTCCGCAACACCCGTTGCAGAATCCCAAAATCAAAAAGACGACCGACGTACTTGCCCCTACAGAAGCCAGCGCATTGATACCCAAGAACTTTCCGACAATAGCCGCATCCACCAGCGAATACGTCTGCTGGAGCAGGTTACCCAGTAACAATGGAAAAGTAAAATTCAGAATCAGCGGCAGACTCGGCCCTGATGTCATCTCTCTAGACTGTGCCATAATTTCCTCTCGTTATCCTTAAAATCTTAATAAGCGTGCAAAAGTACACGAAAGTCACGAAACGAAAGAAAATCATCCCGTTAAATAAGGTAATTCGAGCAATATTTTTGCCTTAAATCAAGCACTAAAAAAACGCACTTGCGTTTCAAACCAAACACAAGTACATTTTATCTAAAACGCACTTACGTTTTACTTCAAACGCAAGGACGTTTTGAATCAAACGCAAAGGCGTTTTTTCAACTTATTCCAACAGATTTATAAAACACAAAGAATCAACTATTTAGCCACATCTTCAAAAGAGTCATCCGTTCGCGGCTGATTTGTATCGTACCCTCATACGCCGGCCATACACTCACCACGGCCTTTCCGTTGAAGTAGTGCTGAATGTTGCGTATGGAATCGGCCGAGAGGATAAACTGGCGGTTCACCCGGAAAAAGACGCGCCCGTCCAGCTGCTCACTCGTTGCCGCCTTGGCCAGCGAGCTTTCCGTCAGGCACACCTGACGTACGGCCTGCGTATAAGTATAGTAAGCAGTCTCCACCTCCAGACGAACGCCGTCGGCCACCTTACTCTGGTTCTCCAGCGCCCTGTTCACATCGAGCTTGCCGATGCGCCGTGTATTCTTCCGCTTTCCCCATTCAAAAATCGGTACGCTCAGTTTGGCATACACCATGTAATTAGGGTCCAAATCTGAGTTAAAATCATATCCGGGCGAAGAATAACTTCCGTCTACTCCGAAAGACAGTTTGGGAAGATACCGTGAGTTGGCAATCCGGGCAGCCGACTGCTGGATAGCCACCTGATTGGCTGCAATACGTAATTCCGGACGATGCGCCATGGCCGTTTCCAACGTTTGTTCATACACCTGGACTTCAGTCAACGGAACCACGAGCGAATCGGTCAGTATCACCTTGTCAGAAGCCTCTCCCGAGAAAGAGTTCATCGAAAGCCGGGCCACCTCCGCTTCATTGCGGGCCTGCTCCAGCCGGAACTCGGCATCATTCAGTTTGACTTCCGCCATCAGCAAGTCGTTACGGTCGGTATACTCCTCCTCCACACGATGCCTGACCACTTCCACCAGGGCTGCCACCGATTCCTTGAAACCGGCAGCCACCTCCACCATTTCCTCACAGGCCACCTTATTCCAGTAATACTGGTCTGCCTGATACAGCACGTCGTTCGTCACCCGCTTTTCTTCGTACAAGGCACTCTCCTTTTCCTTTCGGGATTTCTCCAGTCCGGCTTTCAGTGCCCCTCCCGAATAGACAGGCTGCAACAAGGTCACGGAAGCCCCGTACTTGGTGTCACGCCCCTGAAAATACAGCGGAGTTTCTATGGACGGAAGTTCCCTGTAAAGTTCCAGCGGGTTACCCGTGTAACTGGCATTGGCATTTCCGCTCAGCGAAGGAAGGAAATCAGCCTTAGCCGATTTTTCAGCCTCCTGACGGATGGAAACGGCATATCCTGCCGACTTTATATCCTGATTATAGGCCTTCACCTTTTCACGATACTGCTGCAAGAATACACTCTCCTGGGCATGGACTCCCAGCGCCAGTCCCAGCATGCAGCACATCATCATTCTTCTATTCATCTCAATATAGTTATAAAATTAGAGAAACATTTTTTATCGGGCCACACATTTCTTCTTTTTATTCACCCCGTTTGGATATTTTATAGAAAATCGTGTACAAGGCCGGAGTGACAAACAGTGTCAGAAGGGTGGCAAAGGAAAGTCCGAACACAATGGTAGCCGCCATCCCGCCAAACACAATATCAAACAACAACGGGATGCTTCCGAACACCGTGGTCAGGGCCGCCATCAATACCGGACGGGCTCTGGAAACCGTGGCCTCTATCACAGCCGTATAAGGCTCCACACCAGCCTTCTGCTGGATATTTACCTCGTCGAGCAGCACAATCACATTCTTGATAATCATTCCCAGCAATCCCAGCCAGCCTGCGATACAGAAAAAGCCAAACTGAAATCCGGTGACCCACAGACCAAAGACCATCCCTATCAAAGACAAGGGTAGAATGAGGAAAATAATCAAGGGCTGACGAAAGTTGCCAAACAGCATGACCAGAATGACCAGCAGCATGATAAGTGCCAGCGGGAAATACTTAGTCAGTGCAGCCATGGCTTCTTTCTGGTCCTTGTACTGTGAGTCCCAGAAGAAGGTATATCCTTCCGGAAGACGAATGCGCTCAATCTCTTCCCGGATTTCAGAGTGAACTTCTTTCATGGTATGTCCCTGCTTCACGTCGCACTGGGCAGCCATGGAAAGCTTCCGGTCGTACGTGCGCACAAGGGGATATTCCCATGCCAGTCCGATGCCGTTGGCCACCTGCCCCAGCGGAGCAGAATTACGCCCGTTCCATATCGGCAAGTCCTCCACGCTTTCCATGTCCCAGGAACCTTTGACATCCGTATGCAGCAACACCGGCACTTTCTTGTCGCGGTCACGATATACCCCTACAGCCGTACCGTCATTGACGGCTTTCACGGCATTCATCATGTCATGCCGTCCCACATTCAGCCTTCCGGCCTTTACCGGATCATAATCGGCCTTAATCATCAGTGCCATGTTTCCCCACTCATTGCGGGCATTCAGCACCTTGGGATTCTTCCGCATGATTTCCAGCGCCAGGTTGGTCAAAGAATCGAGCACCTCCGGATCGTCTCCTCAGAAGCGTGCCTCAATCAAGGCCTGCGGAATGGAGTTTATCTCGAAACTGTTCACACGGACCGCAACTTGGACTGCACATCTCCCACTTTCCGCCGCAACTTATCCCAAAGCTGCTGCATCTCGTCGGCACGGATTTCCTTCTTTACATATACCGTGATTTTAGACAGACCGGCCCGGTTATCCGTTTTCAGATAATACAGTTCACCCAATGACTGAATGGCTTCCTCCAGCACATCCGTCACCTGTTGTTGCACCTCCATAGGAGAAGCCCCCGGATAAGAGGTAGTGACCACTGCCTGCTTAATCGTAAACGGCGCATCCTCCAGTTTCCCCATATTGTAGTAAGAGAAAATACCTCCTCCCAATATCAGAACCAGCAACAACCAACTCAAGGCCCTGTTCTGCAAAAAGAATTTCGCTAATCCTTTCATTCGTCTTCCTCCTTTATTCTTCGATGGTCACTTGCTCCTGTTCCGACAAAAACGGCAAACGTGTAGTTATCACGCGGTCGGCCGGTGAAATGCCCGACAGAATCTCTACCCGGTCCTCCTTTTTCAGCTTGCCCAGCGTCACCGCAACCCGTTTCACCCGGCTCTGTCCGTCTACGCACCACACAAATGCCCCGTGTTCCGGGTCATGGCAAACTACTTTCTGAGGGAGTGTCAGATGATTCTTCTCTCCATCGGCTGCATACGACACAGCAAGTGTCCCCGACATACCTCCCAACAAACGTCCGTCCTTGTTATCCAAGATGGCAGTCAGCAAATAAGAAATGTTGTTCTCCGTAGCAGTCTGCGTCAGGAAATATTCAGAAGGCACAAATTCCCTGTCAGGAAGAGCATTGAAGCGAACCACACACGCCACAGAATCTTTCTGCCGCATCTGCAACGCCATATCCTCGGGCACGTAAGCTTCTACCTTGATGCGTGAAAGGTCGATAAACGTCACCACCGGAACCGACGGTTTCACATCCTGGTAGCGCTCGATACGCACCTGCTGCACATAACCGTCAAAAGGCGCATACAAACGACTGTCTTCCCAGGCGTTGACTGCCGCTTCATAATCCGCCTTGGTGCGTTCGTAGTTTGCCTTTGCCTGCTCATAATTCATGCCGGATATGTTATCTTTGGCATACAAGCTGGATATACGAGCATAATCGACCTCTGCCTGACGATACAATGCCTCCGTGCGCTGCTTCTGGATGACAAAATCACGTTCATCAATGGCCGCAATCAGTTGTCCCTTCCGGAAAAACTGTCCCTGCTGCACATCAAATGCATGTACAGGTCCTCCCACCCGAAAGGACAGTTCCGACAAGCGGTAAGGCTGCGAAATAAACGTATAGCACCGTGAAGAGGGAGCCTCCATGACTTCGGCATGAACTACCTTCACGCTGGGAAAAGAAGTCTGTTCCTGTGGCGTACGACTGCATGCGCACAAGCACATCCCTGCAAGAAATAAAATCTCTGTTTTCATTCTTCTACAATATTATCATTCTACGTCACAAAGATAGCAGGCTCCATCGTCCCCTTTCACGGGAATTATTCCCAAGCCGCGCCTGAAGTGACTGAACCGTAGAAACCAGCCACCCAAACCTTTTTTCGCTGCATTTGCAGGAAGAAGCTAAAAAATGATTTATTACCATTTGTGAATTTTTTAGTGTAAGAATTGGCTTACCTTCGCAGCCAAATGCAAAAAACAGAGAAAAGACATGAAAGACAGTATTGACTTCGGAAGTATGGACATTCCGAAATTATTCCGGAAATTACTTATCCCTACGGTGCTAGGAATGATTTTCTCGGCCATCTTCATCATTACCGACGGTATTTTTGTGGGAAAAGGTGTCGGCAGTGATGCCCTGGCTGCCGTCAACATTACGGCTCCGCTTTTCCTCATCAATACGGGAGTGGCGCTGATGTTCGGTATCGGTGCATCGGTTGTAGCCTCCATTCATCTGTCGCAAGGAAAAGTAAAGGTTGCCCGTATCAATATCACGCAGGCAGTGGTGGTTTCCTCCTTATTGCTCATCGCCTACGCCGCAGTCATCCTCTGCAACGTGGAGAAAATTGCCTTACTGCTGGGAAGCTCTCCCCGTCTGCTGCCTCTCGCCGTGGAATACATGCACTGGTTTGTCCCCTTCCTGGTCTTCAGTGCCCTGCTGAGTTCCGGCATGTTCTTCGTGCGACTGGACGGCTCGCCCAACTATGCCATGGTGTGCAACATCATACCGGCCCTGCTGAATATCGGACTGGACTATCTGTTTATTTTCGTTCTTAAATGGGGAATGTTCGGTGCGGCCTTAGCTACCAGCCTGGGATACATCGTAGGTGCCCTGATGATTCTGATTTACCTGATGCAGCCGCACCGGGTACTGCACTTGTGCAAAGTGAAATTATCATCCAAGAGTCTGCGTCTCACCCTCCGCAACACGGGCTATATGTGCAAACTAGGATTATCCAGCTTCCTCTGTGAAGCAGCCATTGCCACTATGATGTTTACCGGCAACTACGTATTCATTCACTACCTGGGTGAAGACGGAGTGGCTGCCTACAGCATCGCCTGCTACTTCTTCCCCATCATTTTTATGGTATACAATGCCATTGCCCAGTCGGCACAACCCATTCTCAGCTACAACTTCGGTGCCGGAAATCCGGAGCGCGTACGTGCTGCCTTTCGCCTGGCCCTGCTGACCGCCATCTCCTGCGGTGTCGTGGTATTTGCCGTTACAACCCTGTTCTCCGCTCAAATCACCTCGTGGTTTATCGACAGTTCCTATCCGGCACACGACCTGGCCGTTAAAGGACTTCCCCTGTTTGCTTCCGGCTTCGTGTGCTTCGGCATCAACATTGTATCCATCGGCTATTTCCAGAGTGTGGAACGCGACCGTCCGGCCATGGCTATCACCCTGCTGCGTGGTTTTATCCTCATCCTGTTCTGTTTCTGGCTGATGCCCATCCTGTGGGGAGTACCGGGAATCTGGCTGGCCGTCCCCGTTTCCGAGCTGCTGACCTTTCTTTTTGTCATTACCATCTATTGTCGCAGAAAACGAAGCTAAAGATTTATTACCTTTGTGCCTGCATAAACGCAAAAAGGTATGAAAGCTTTTATTGAGATACTTCGTGAAAAATACGGACTGGCACAGCCGGAAGCCGAAAAGCTGCTGGAACAAATGGAACTGCTAACCTACCAGAAAGGGGAACATATCGTACGGGAGGGAGAGCGTAATTCTTCCTTCTACCTGGTAGCCGACGGCATCTGGAGAGGACATTATCTGCGCGACGGAGTGGATGTTTCGCTCTGGTTTGCCTTTCAAGGTGACAGTATCTTTTCCTCCTGGGGATATGTGGCCGGACTTCCTTCTCTGGTTTCCATCGAAGCTATGAGCGACAGCCGTGTCTACCGTATCTCTAAAAGCAAGCTGGAGACTTTTTTCTCTTCTTCCGTCTTGTTCGCCAACATCGGAAGAGTCATCTTTGAACGCCAGTTTCTGGACATGGAAAACTGGATGATAAACGGAGGTGCTGCACAAGCCAAACAGCGTTACCTGACACTCCTGGAGCAAAATCCGGAATTATTGCAGCACGTACCGCTGAAGCACATCGCTTCTTATTTATTTATCACACCTCAGTCGCTCAGTCGTATACGGGCAGAACTGAGCAAGAAGAAATAACGGTATGAATACTTATCGAACTCCAGTGATGGCATTAATCCAATATCTACCGTCCCGGTATGCAACTTGAATATTTATTTGATGCGTATACTTCCCGGCCTGATAAGTAACCTGATAATTATCAGGCTCCAACGGAACAACCTTCAGACTGTAAAACCACATACTGTCGAAATCAAAATTCGTAATCAAAAGGTCATAGCCCCCGAAACCATCCTGTAGATTTTCTAATTCTACCTTCTTGAATTGTTCTAAAGCTGTGTGAGACAGATGAGACAAGCGAAAAGACTGCAACTTGGAATTCAAATCGCTACACATGCTGCAATAGGTAGCCACGTAAAGTTTATAAAAACTTTCGACCAATGATTCTCCCGACGAACTATCTATTTTATATGAAGCTGTATTTTCAAAACCGGTCAACCACTCATTTCCATATTGACTACCATTTTCAATAGGGGTAATATATACTATCTTACATTTTTCATTCACACACCCCACTTTTAATGGAATCTCCACCAGACTAGCACTATCTTTTTCATTCCAAAGATAGCTTACCATATACCAATCGTCTGCAATTTCTCTTACATTTAATGTCTTAATTGCATCTGAATTCATATCCTGCGCCCGTATAATCGGATCTCCTCCCGTGGCATTACGCATTCTTTGAAGTTTAGCAGCCAATTCTTCAGTTAAATACTTCCTGCATAGTGCTTCATTGGTTGAATCCACATTTAAAATATTCGTCATATAGCTCGCATAGAACGTTTTAATTTCATCTATGCATGCACCGGAGCAGACAGTACTAAAACAAAACAACAAAACAGATATAAATATAAACCTTCTTTTCATGGTATAATATAATTAGGCTAAATCTCCAGATTGTACAGCTGGAAACATTCTTATTCGCGATTCCTTCAAACTAATCTGCACAAATATACAAAAGTCCCCCCACAAAACATGAAAACCATACTTTTTTATTTGCCAATTTCAGCCAATACATGCTAAGTATCAAGAAAAAAAGAGGCTGTCTCAAAATAGAGAAATTGGACAGATATACTTATAATTTATAAGTTATAGTATAAAAATCTCCTGCTTTTAGCCATATCATTAGAGTAAACTAAGGCTGAAACAGGAGATTTTTTATTTCTAAGTTTCAATCTGTAATATTTTTACTTTTGCAATTCTATTTTGAGACAGCCTCTTCTGTTATCTATTTGTTACAAGTTATTTGACTTCCTCAAAATCAATACGTTATATCTCTCAACGACTTGCGTGAACGTGTTGCAAATATCATGCAAACCCGAAAATAAGCATCCATAAGCAACCACAGCTCTATGCCGCAAAAGTACGATTTTTCGCCGAAAATAACGAAAGAAAAACGAGGAAAATATCAATGTTGAAAGATAACCTAAAACAGCATCACTAAAGGTTTCTTCAAAAGTTTCTAAACTCTTCATCGCATAGCTTTTGATTAAGAGTTTTCTGGCGTAAAATCAAGTGAAGGCAAATCTTTGTCATCCAGTTTGTCGAAGTCGGACTTAAACAAGCGGTCTTGAATGACACGGTATTTTTCAAATTCTGTTTCAGCAAACTCTTTGGCATATTCTGCCGTGACCTTTCCTGCATCGGAAAGAATAGGTCTGTCCGTTATATCCAGAAATTTGTCAATACGTTTCGCCCAATCCTCCATCGTCATCGGGATATGGCGTTTCGCCATATCTTCCGCTATATCAAGAAAACTGTTGACGATACGTCCCATTGCCTCCAGTTCATTTTCTTTAAGGTAATTCTTGGCAACACTTACATCCGGTTTTACTATTTTTCCGTCCGGAGCCTTCTCCCATGTAGTCAAGCCCATGTGCTCTTTCTGTGCATCCGCACGGTCAACTATCAATTCCGCAGCGGTATGCCCATGTACCGCATAGTGCATTTTGTTCTGCACCTTTTTGTAAAACAGCCGTGTTGTGGGCGCACTCTTGTTATAATCTATGGCCGTGGCATATATATCTGTAAGTTTCTGGTAAAAACGCCGTTCACTCAGTCGTATCTCACGAATTTCGGCAAGCAGATGCTCAAAATAATCCTCTCCGATAAATGAACCGTTTTCCATCCGCTTTTTATCTATGACATATCCACGGATGGCAAACTGACGTAGAACGTATGTACACCATTGGCGGAATTGCGTGGCACGAACAGAATTGACACGATAGCCTACGGATATGATGGCATCAAGATTGTAGAACTCAACTTCTTCTTTTGATTCTCCACGGAAGCCCCTATTCACGACTGTTTCCATTTTGGAAATAGTCGTATTCTTATCAAGCTCTCCACTCTCAAAGATATTTTTCAAATGTTTGCTGATGGCCGGAACACCTACATCAAATAATGTCGCCATTGCTTTTTGTGTTGCCCAAATTGTTTCATCCTTATACAACACTTGAACACCATTCTCCTTACCCTCGGCAATAAAGGTAAGAAACTCTGCCGTACTGTTCCGTATTTCAAAATTCTTTGCCACGACTCCTTTGGTTATTAATTATCACAAATACAAAGGTATAGAAAATCTTAGGAAAATCTATTATATAATCACATTTAGGAATGGATTTTACGAAGATTTCTTCTCCCTAATCCGTTTTTTCCCATTCTAATTGAACGGAAAACGAACTTTTTTCCGTATGTTTGTAAACGATATTGGGGTATTATACCTTTATAACAACGAGAAAATCATGCAGATACACGATAACAGGCTCATAGCAGAATGTACGTCTTACGATTTCAAGGAGATGCTGGAACGCAAGAAAGTGAAGTCGTGGCTCAAGTCCGTGTCGGCTTTCGCCAATACGGATGGTGGCAGCTTGTTCTATGGCGTAAACGATGAAGGTGAAATTGTAGGGTTGGAGAACGTGCAGGCAGATGCCGATTTTATCAGCGAAATGATAAAGGCACGGCTTGACCCTGTACCGGAAGTACAACTTATCCCGATTGAACATGAAGGACGCACCCTGCTTGAAGTGAAAGTCAAGGCCGGAGTGCTGACACCTTATTATTATTACCAAGACGGAACGCGCACGGCTTATGTAAGAGTGGGCAATGAAAGCGTGGAATGTAATTCACAACAACTCCTTTCGTTGGTGCTGAAAGGTACACACATGACATGGGATTCACTCCCCACGCAAGTGGACGCACGCAAGCACTCTTTCATCATCCTTGCTAATACGTTCCGCGAACAGACGCATCAGGAATGGAACGACAAATATTTGGAATCGTTCGGGCTGGTGACTTCTGACGGAAAACTTACCAATGCCGGACTGTTATTTGTGGATAATTGTACTGTGTTCCAATCCCGCATATTCTGTACCCGTTGGACGGGACTTTATAAAGATGATGCCATCAGCTCCGTGGAGCATCGTGCCAATCTTGTGTTGCTTCTGAAATATGGCATGGATTTCATCAAGAACTACACCATGAGCGGATGGGTGAAGATGCCGAATTATCGACTGAACCTCCCCGACTATTCCGACCGGGCTATCTTTGAGGGATTGGTCAATCACCTTATCCATCGGGATTATACGGTGATGGGCGGTGAGGTACATATCGACATCTACGATGACCGTGTAGAATTAGTTTCGCCCGGCGCGATGCTCGACGGCACACAGATTCAAGACCGTGATATCTATAATGTCCCATCCATACGCCGCAACCCCGTTATTGCCGATATGTTTACCCAACTCGACTACATGGAGAAACGTGGTTCCGGTCTGCGCAAGATGCGTGAGCTGACCGAGAAGCTGCCCAACTTCTTACCCGGCAAAGAACCTCTCTATAAAACCGAAGCATCCTCTTTTTTCACCACTTTCTATAATCTGAATTGGGGTGAGAATGGTAGAATCTCCGTGGAAGAGGCGGCCGACAGAGTAAATAGTACCCTCAAAAAGTACCTTGTAAACGGAGGAGCTTCGGAGAAAAAGTACCCTGTAAATAATGAAAGTACCCTCAAAAAGTACCCTGTAAAAAACGAATTGAATAGACCAGTGGGCAGGACTGCTCAACGCATCATAGACATGGTTATATCAAATCCAATGATAACCCGTGAAAAAATGGCCGTTGAATTGGGCATTTCATTAGATGGAGTTAAGAAACAGATTAAAAATCTCCGTGAGAGAGGCATTCTCGTCCATGAAGGTTCTGACAAGGCAGGCTATTGGCGTATCATCGTAAAACCATGACAGGGAGGGCGTGACACATGACAATCTTTATCTTGGTTTCCATCTTATTGGTCGCAGCCTTGGCGATAGCCTTGCTTATGGGCGTTTCTCCTGCGAGCCAAAAAGTCAAAGTCCGGACAATGTATGTCGGAGCTGCGCTTATGCTTGTAGCTGCTCTTATCGTCTGTGACCATATTGACGCTTTGCCGGATTTTCCGTCCAAGTTCCGATTTCATGCAGTATTGGTGCTTACCGTAACCGTAGGTTATCTCTGTATTGCCATTGCTTGTATGGAAAAGTACAATGTTCTAAAGCGTAAAAACCGCATACTTGAAAATGCTCTTACTGAGAAAGAGCAAGAGAAAGTATCCATTCTGATGGAACGCCAAAGCGAACAGCAACAGGCACTCCAAAAAGGAGAACTTGAATGGTTTGCCGGGAAAATAAAGATGTTCAGCGAAGAGGAACAAAAGGCAATTCTTGCCAGTTCCTATGCATTTGCAGAACACGATTTGATTCTTCCACCCTCAATCACAGTCCAGCTAAACGAAATGTGCAGTCAGCAAGAACTCATGTATTACGCTTACTCCGCTTTCTCCAACATAGGCAAAAAGCGCTGTGACATTGTGAGTTTCTTATGTCAGGTTTTCAAAGCATATTTTCCTGCTGGCGAGGCTTCCGTATCAAAGAAGATGCCGGGATTGGATAAGGTTAAGGAGAGAAGGGAGAAAGAGAATAACGCATCTAAATTATCGTCATAGGTAATCTGAAGCATAATAAATAAACATAATAAATATTCGTATCACGCGATTAAATGAATTAAAATCACTACTTTTGCACCATAAAATTAGATTATATGGACGACTTAAATAGAATCAAAGTTATCTTGGCTGAAAAGAAACGGACAAATAAGTGGCTTTCAGAGCAATTGAATGTCACCCCATCTACCGTTTCTAAGTGGTGTACCAATACAAGCCAGCCAGACCTTGAAAGTTTAATGAAAATAGCAAAACTCTTAGAAGTCGAGTTGACAGACTTAGTTAGGTTTAAAGAGTTTAAGAATAATATCGCAGAATAAGAGTAGATATTTAAGAATATCCATCGTTTTATTCATTCATAGTGAAATGAATAGGAACTTATTATATGGCTAAAAAAAGAATATATACATTCATAGATTTATTTGCAGGATGCGGTGGGCTTTCAGAAGGGTTCTATCGACAAGGGTTTGAAGCATTAGCTCATGTTGAAATTGATCATTGGGCATGTGAGACTCTGAGAGAACGAATGCGTTTTTATAGATACAAGGAAAAGGATATAAACAAGAAGGTAATAGAAGCTGATATCACATCAAGTGAAATAATTTCACAAATTGACTCTGCTATAGAATCTTCTTCTGTAGATATTATTATAGGAGGACCTCCTTGTCAGGCTTATTCTACAGCAGGAAGAGTTAGGGATGCCAAAGGCATGGCTTCGGATCCTCGGAATTATCTATTTGAAAGTTATGTCAAAATTCTAGAATATTATCGTCCTAAGTTCTTTGTGTTCGAAAATGTGCTCGGTGTATTATCTGCAAAAGTTGAAGGTAAATTCATCTTTCCTCAAATTATATCAGCGTTGGGAAAAGAGTATGATGTTATAAATGACCCTCAAATGATTATTTATAACACAGTAGAATTTGGTGTGCCGCAACTGAGAAAAAGAATTATTCTCATGGGTGTCAGAAAGGACATTGATGGAAAACAAGCATTGGATTTATACAACGATGTTGTTAAAACGCATTGGGCACCAGAATCAAGCCCTGAAGAAAAAAACGGATTAAAACGATACGTTGATGTAAAAGAAGCCATAGGAGATTTACCCAAAGTGGAACCTGGAAAAGATGCCTCTACAGACACATTTTTTTATCCTTGCAACAACGAGTTTTTAAGGCGAATAGGTCATAGAGGGATATATCCATTATATGATCACATTGCGAGAAAACATAACGAATTAGATAGAGAACGATTTAGACAGATGATTTCACATCATTGGTCATTTGGTCAATTAAGGAGAGAAATGCCTCAGTATGAACATAAACGAGCCAGGTTGTTTGACAATAGTTATGTTGTTCAGTGGTGGAACTTGCCATCAAAAACAATATTAGCACACATATATAAAGATGGATTTCAGTTTATCCACCCAGATGGGAGTCAAGCCAGATCTTTTACAGTTAGAGAAGCTGCAAGAATACAGTCTTTCCCTGATGATTTTGTTTTCAAAGGTAGTCGCGGAGAAAAATACAAACAAATCGGCAACGCAGTTCCACCATTGTTTGCAGAGGCATTAGCTACATCAATAAAAAAGAATTTGAATGATATTTGAATCGGTAAAACATATAACGAATAAGAAAGAGTTCGTGGAACTTGTTCTTATATATATTCGTATGGTTGAGGTTATTGCAGACTCTAATAATAAGAGTATTAATAACATTTCCGACCTATCAGACTCTGTCTATATAGAATTAAAAGATATGGGTATGATAGAATCTTTTGATGATATAACAATTCTAAAAGAGATTCTTGGAACAAGATATGTCTCACTTGTTTCTTCCATAGCTTTTTATATTAAGAACAAATCATTATTTGGTAACTTATTGTACAAATTAAGCAACAAGCATCGTAAGGAACTTCAGGAAAAGGCAAAAAACACAACCGCACCGAAATTTGTTGATTTTTTTGCTGGAGCAGGTGGCCTAAGTTGTGGCTTCTCTCAGGCGGGATTTAAGGTTTGCTTTGCTAACGATAACGAAGATGTTTGTGTAGAAACTTATCGCTATAATCACCCTGAGTTACCAGCAAGTAAGGTCGTAAAAAAAGATATTAGAAATATAGTCAATAATATATGTGACTACATTGATGAAGATATTGACATAGTAGTAGGAGGACCTCCTTGCCAGGGATTTAGTAGTGCTAATCAGCAACGAATTATTGATGACCCAAGAAATGAACTATATAAGTATTATATTGAAGCCATAAAACATATAGCTCCAAAGTTTATTTTGATGGAAAATGTTCGTGGTATGTTATCTGTAGCTAATCAAGTCGTTGAAGATTATAAATCTATTACGATAAGTAAGAATGGTCATCAATATACATATGATATCGCCTATCGTCTTTTAAATTCTGTGGATTTCGGTGTTGCACAAAGCCGAGAGCGATTAATTTATATTGCCGTTAGAAATGATGTATCTTTTTCTAAAAGAATCACTGCGGAAAATATTTTTGAGGAAATCAATAAAATCTGTCAAAGCCGTAAAAAGGTTAATTTGCAATCAGCTTTAGAGTTTATCCCTCCTCTCGAAGCACCAAGAATGAAGGGAATGACAGAGATTGATAGTGTCCAAACCGGAATGAAAATAGGCCCCAATAATTATGATAGTTGTGGAAATGACTACCTGAGAGTCATTAACGGTGGAAGACATATTCCTTTTATATTTAATCACAAAGCAAGATATTGTAGTGATACAAATTATGAAATATTCAAAAGACTTTCTCCTGGAGAGGATTCAACCAGTCCAAAAATTGCTGATATAATGCCATATGCTCATAGGAATGGGGTCTTTAAGGATAAATACTACAAGCTTTATGCAGATAGACCATGCCGGACTATTACAGCCCATCTACGTATGGACTGTTTGTCTCATATACATCCAACTCAAATTAGAAGTTTGACACCACGAGAAGCTGCGCGTGTGCAGTCATTCCCTGATGACTATTTGTTTTTAGGTGCATATCTTAAAACATATATGCAGATAGGTAATGCTGTTCCCGTATTGATGGCAAAACAAATAGCAACAATTATTAAAAAGTATATTTAATGGATAAGTCTATTTTTTATTTCAAACAACTGACAGCAACAGAAGTCGGTAATAAAGGAACTCATGAGATATACATTCGTATGCCGAATGATTTTGATTCAACTGAATTCTTTCAATCAGAATTGGATAATAACAATGGGGTTTTAGAAAAAAAGTTTAAAGCAAAGAATCTCACAAAAGGGCACGAAACAGATGAACTTATAGATTTACGTTTTGTATACTTTGAACAAAGTAATAAAGAAAAGAGAATACCCAGTTTAGGAGAGCTTTTCAAGGCAAATAATGTTAATGAAAATGATATAGTTAAATTAGAAAGCCGAATTGAAAACAATATTCCATTGTATTATATTACATTCTTGAAGCCTGATGAGATTAAGATTAATCCAAAATCATTTTGCTATTCTGTTATTAATAACAAACCGGTTGATGGAATAGAAAAAAAGAAAGCCCCCTTAGTCAAGGAAAACTTACAACAAATATATTATGGTGCTCCAGGAACAGGTAAGTCGCGTACAATAAAGGAAGTGACAAGAAATGAAGACGTAATCCGTACAACGTTTCATCCAGATACAGATTATTCATCTTTCGTAGGGGCGTATAAACCAACTACGATTGAAGAAACCGTCATGACAGTCATAGGAACAAAAGCAGTGCCTGTGGAAGATGCAGATGGGAACGAACGTAAGGAGTCAAAAATAATATACGAGTTCGTCGCCCAGTCTTTCCTGCAAGCCTATATCGCCGCATGGAAAAAATACGCAGGTACGGAAAACTGTGAGCCGGAAAAACAGTTTCTTGTGATTGAAGAAATAAATCGAGGCAATTGTGCACAGATATTCGGTGACCTATTTCAGTTGCTCGACCGTAATGACTATGGTTTCTCAGAATATCCAATCAAGGCCGACGCAGATATGAAGAAACAACTTCAAAAAGCTTTTAAAGGGTTGGATATTCCGCAAAAGCATAGCATCAATGCCATGTATGAAGCTCGTGATGTGGTAAATGAGGTGTTGGATGGCAACTTGCTGTTGTTGCCCAACAATCTTTACATTTGGGCAACGATGAACACTAGCGACCAGAGCTTATTTCCGATTGATAGTGCATTTAAGCGTCGTTGGGATTGGATGTACATTCCAATTTCCAATGCGAATAAGGGATGGACTATTAACATAGGTGATAGTCATTACGATTGGTGGCAGTTTGTTGAAAGAATAAATGACTTGATTGGCCGGACTACGAACTCAGAAGATAAGAAACTCGGTTATTTCTTCTGTAAAGCCAGAGAAGGAAAAATCTCCGCTGATACATTTGTAGGCAAGGTGATATTCTACCTTTGGAACGATGTGTTTAAAGATTATGACTTCTGCGATCAAGTGTTCAATGACGCAAATGGGAGCAAACTGACATTTGACAAATTCTACACAGCAGAGGGCAATAATTCAAAAGTGGTTAAAGAAAAGGTGAAATTGTTCTTGAAAAATCTAGGTTTAGAAGCATATGTCCAGCAGGAGAATATGGATGAATACATTGATTCTAAAATCATTATCAAAGTAAATGGTAAAAATATCACAAAGGTAAACGCCATACCTTATACAGCTATTGAAGAATATGTCAAGTTGCATCCGGAAATGTCAGCACAAGAAGTTGTTGACATCTGGAAGCCATTTAAGAAGTGCTCAATGCGTTCGTGGATAGTATGCAATAAGGAAGAGCGTGATGAAATGGATCAAAGATATGCTAACTACTCTTATGAGATAAAGTGTGCCGACGGAAATTCGTTGTGGGTGAACAAAGACGGATGGATGCACCATCCGGAAAACAAGAATTTGCGTGATACCGTCAGTGAATTTATAGAAGCTGTTAATGGTGCAGATTTAGGCATTACAATAACAGAAACTACCATTTAGCAAGCCATGCGCATACTTATAGAAGAATATCAATATAACGTAGCCGATGTGAAAGACATTCTTCACGGCATAGATGCACTGGAGAACGTGGAAGGCAAGGTGTCTATTCATTATGTGGGATATTATTACAATACCCTGTTAAAGGATTGCGTGTTTATCCTTCCGAAAGTCCTATTGAAAGACGTTGACGGAAAAGAATTAGTGTTCGCCAAATACAAACCGGAAAACATAGCAAATCTTGATGAGAATAATCCTCTTAATTCGGTTGAACGTGACTTCTTGTATAAGTTTGCTGTATGGATTTACCGCGCCATTGTGGTTTATAAAAATGACAAGCGTAGTGATACGGAGATTGTCTACTACTCACAAATTGCGCAAGTTGGTAACGGCAGGCGCAGGCTGAGCAACACCTATCTGGATATTCTTCTTTCATTGATACAATTCAATAAGGACAATCAAAACTTTTTCTTTACCATCGTAAAGAATATGCACAGCGGTTTGAACAAAATAAATTGGATGCGTACTATCGGAACGACCAATGCCATCATCCAAAACGGGCAACCCATTTATTTGAACCCTATAAACAAAAAACGCCAGATAAACTTTGACGAGGAACTGCTCATCATCTTCTTCTCCATTCTGAATTATATCGGAGATGCCTACGGATTCCCAAAACAGATAAGTTGCCAATACCAGCTCATTACGGGAAAACGGTTTGAAACATATCTCAACGGCTTTGGGAAGACACGGCTTAGACAAATCAAGTACAAATACTTTTCAGATAAAGCTCTTCAATTGTGGCAGCTTTGCTTTGCGTTTTTCGATGAAGCCAGACAAGTGTATATCACAACTGAGAAAAGAGAGTATCTGTTAGTAAAGAGTTTCTATGTCGTATTTGAGGCTATTATTGATGAATTGGTCGGTGACAACCCGTTGCCCGATGGCATGGATAAGAAACAAGAGGATGGTAAAATTGTAGATCATCTGTTTACGGCTCAAAGTCTGATTGATAGTGAAGCCAAACAAACTTATTATATCGGTGACAGCAAGTATTATAAGATGGGACACGAACTTGGCCCGGAATCTGTTTACAAACAATACACGTATGCCAGAAACGTGATACAATGGAACTTAGACATATTCAATGATGGCAAACAGACTCCGTCCGGCGTAAAGTTACGTGATGATGTAACGGAAGGATATAACATCATTCCCAACTTCTTTATCTCAGCAAAACTCAATGAACACTTCGATTACTCTGACGATGGTATAGAGAAAACAGACCGCAAGCACAACAAGCACAAGAAGATGCAGTTTAAGAATAGGCTCTTCGATCGCGACACGCTGCTGCTATTCCACTATGATGTAAACTTTCTGTTTGTTTTGTCATTATATGCCCGTGACAATGCAGTCCAAAAAGCGGAATGGAAAGAAAAAGTGCGTAATAAGTTCAGACAAGAAATTCAGAATTGGCTGCAACAAGACTATAACTTTTACGCAATGCGCGCACGTCCGGGAGTAAATGGAAAAGAATACATAAAGCATAACTTCAAGGAAGTTGTAGGCAAGATCTATACTCCATTCAAAGACGAGAATACCTATTCGCTTGCATTAGACTGCAAAGACCCCGAAGGTAACAACGCTGCTATCAAGACAATGTTGTCAGAGTTCTTCTATGTAGAACCTTGCCGTTTAGGACAGAATCCGGAAGAGGTATTGCCTACAGCTGTTGTGTTTGATGCGGTGAAGCCTACTGATAATGATTTGGCATTGTGCGTAACCAAAGAAGGCATACATTTCGATAGTGCCGTGGAAAAGATGAAACAAGCTGGTAAGTTAGGTATTGCACTGAATATGAACGGTGCGACATTGCAGTTGGTTGAAGGTTTCACTGCTGCAAAATATCTCATCATCCACAATAAGAGTGACAAATACGCTGCATTCTTTGTTGACGGGAAAGGGCCAAGGCTTGTTTCCGCAAATGAAATGACAGATATGGTAACAACCAAGAAAGGCGCATCCATCTATCTTGTCTATAACGCAGATTTGAATGTCATTCCGGCATTTGGTGAGTTGGATTTCTCTCCTATCACAAAGAGTGGTGACAGCTATTCGCCGCATTTGTTGCCAATAAAGAGTTTGATAAAAGAAAACTTTGACGTATGAGTATGGAAATATATAAACTTATAGGTGAGGCTACGAATTAACAATCTAATATTGATAATAATTTATGACAGACAATAAACATAAATTCGGTGACTTGATTATGACCCAAGGTACCGCTAGTTATTTTCAATCCGACTCAGATTTTGAGAAGCGATTTTCTTTACTCAAAGATAAGATTCGGGAGCTCTTTAATCTAAAAAACATCAATTTCCTATTTGGCTCAGGAACAAGCAGCGGTGCTATCCCTACAATGGATGGGTTGTTTAGTGAACTTAAATTCGATAACGAGAAGGAAGTTGCTGAAAAAGCGGAATTTGAGCGTATTGTAAATAAAGTTGGTGAAAATCTTGAAGCGACGCTTGAAGTCATGTATTCTGCACGTATTTATTATGATGGGATCCAAACAGATGATGAAAATATTAAAGAATCTAAAGAATTATACAATAGACTCATAAATCGGATTGAAGGATACATATTTAACAGTATTAATGTTGACATGGCCCAAAAAAAGTCAAAAGAAGTTTTAAGGTATTACAAAACCTTTTATCAGAAAATAGCTTTGCGCAATAAGGACTTGTCACGCATCCGTATATTCACTACAAATAATGACCTATTCAATGAAACAGCATTGGATTCCTTGAATATCCACTACATAAATGGCTTTGGTGGAGGGCTTAGAAAATATTTTAATCCAGCCTTGTTTAACTATACTTGGTCTAAAAGGATGGATACAAGTATAGACAAATACGAGCCCGTAGAAAATATGGTGTATTTGTATAAGATTCATGGCTCTATCAATTGGCAAGAGACAGAGCATAAAATGAACAACTATTTCAATATAGAAGAACTATCACCCCAACAATTAAGTTCGGAGAAATCCGTTCTGATATATCCTACTCCTACGAAACAGGATAAAAGCCTTGGTGTGCCATACGTTGATCTATTTAGGGAGTTCCAGAATAAGCTTTTGGAGCCTCACTCAGTATTGTTTATTATAGGTTATGGTTTTAATGACCGCCATGTCAATGACATTATTTATCGAGCGTTGGCAACGAATTCCACCATTAATGTGGTTATATTTGGTAAGAAACCAGCAGACGATGAAAAGGCGAAGAAACCCATCTTTTTTATCAATGACAATCGGATTTTTACAATTTCAGGCAAAGCTTGGAATGAAGAACAAGATGAAAGCGGGAGAATAACAAAGACCAATGAAAGAACCATAAACCATTTCGACTACATAGTAGATGAATTGTTGCCAAATCTCGATTCTTTTCGGAAAGAAGAGAATATGCTTGAGGCGTTTGTAAAACAGCTCAACGAAACAAAATCTGAATGATTATGAAAATCGGGAAAATTATATCTGTAGAATATGATAAGTTTAGGGTTCGTTTGTTTCATACTACTCGAAATTCTACTGTCAATATTGATGGGACGGTATATTATTTTGGCAATATAGGTAGTTATCTGAAGACCCTAAACTCTTCAGGGGAATACATTTTGTGTGAGGTCGTATCAATAGTCGATTGGGTGGGCAAAGAAAATCAAGTCTATAGTACATATAATCTTGATAGTTCTAGGGAGATTATCATAAAACCGATAGGAACATTAATGCACGAAAAATTCTGTATGGGTGTGGGTATATTTCCTTCTTTGTATAGTGATGTGGAAATCGTGACATTTGATGATTTAGATTCAATATTGTCTTACAATGATGGATGTTCCATCGATGGCGTACATTCAACAATCTTCATAGGTACTAGTAAAAGTCTAATTAATTACTCTATAGAACTTGATGTAAACCGATTCTTCAATATACATTCAGCAGTCCTAGGCAATAGTGGTAGCGGTAAATCAAATACAATAGCGCATATTTTGCATGAGGTATATCGCAAGCACGACAATGAAGCATTTGGCGCAAAAACAATAATCTTTGATGCAAATGGTGAATATCCAATGGCTTTTGGCGAAAAAGCCAAATTGAATAGAGCCATAATTCCTATTTTCTATAAACCCAATATCAGTAAGGAGGTTGATGGATATGAACCATTTGTGTTACCATATTATTTAATGAATCTTGATGAATGGCTATCTTTTTTAATGGCATCGGAACGAACTCAAAAACCTTTTTGGGATAGAGTCCTTCAAGAAAGTTATAAGTTTTATAGTATTTTCAATACCGATGAAAGAAACGATTCTCATCGATTTGCCAATTATATCAAATGGAAATTACGACAAATGCTATTGAATATTGTAAGCAGAATCGACAGTGATACTTCCAAAATGACTGCTGCAAAAGGAGCTGTTGCAATGCTTAGACAGACATGCAATAGTAGCCTTGGTGATGATGTTGACAAGAATGTTTTGGCAGATCTTTCAAACTTTCTCAATGCTTGTAATGACCTGTGTGTAATTAACTTTGGTAACAATAATGATTCCTTGTCTAATGCACTTAATCTTTTTGCTGCTACAGAAGACGCACCGAAATACGTATGTATAACTAAACATCGTGACCATTGCGAGGCAAGTCTTTCAGATACCATAACAGAAGGTGCATTTAGACAAATCGATGAAAGTGATGCTTTGTCGGTAGACCAAAACAAGCTCATGCCTGGTAAATACTTTGACTACCACTATCTACGAACCGCAGTAGATATGGTACTTTTGGAGGAAGAAGCTCGTGGCAACCTGCATATTCGAGACTTCACGTCTACATTGATGAGTCGGTTGGATTTCTTTCTTTACAATCCTGAATGCGCATTTATGCGTATTGAAACTCCAGATTATCTAGATTACAATGACTACTTAGAGAAAATGTTTGGCATCTCAGATTCAGAGGAAAAAAGCAAACAACTTATCACTATAGATTCGAGCGAAGTGGGGACGGATGCTTTAGAATTGATGACAAGTGTCGTATCTAGAATGGTGTTCGATTATAGAAAACGTAAGTTTGGAAATTTACGACAACAAAAACCAATACACCTGATTCTTGACGAGGCGCATCGTTATATTCGAAAAGATGCAAATTATATAATGCGTGAGAATATATTTGAAAAAATAGCACGAGAAGGCCGAAAATACTCACTTTATTTAATTATATCTTCACAAAGGCCCTCAGAATTATCTCAGACGGTTCTGTCGCAATGTGGGAACTATATTGTACACAGAATTCAGAATGAAGTAGATATGAAATATATCTATTCCGTTCTTCCATATTTTAGTGAGGATTATATTACTAAGATTAAACAAGCAGTACCAGGGGAGGCCTTGATTTTTGGGAATTGCGTACCAATGCCTATTGTGGTTAAAATTAAAGAGGCTGAACCAGCGCCGAACAGCAAGAACTGTGACATTAAAATGGAATGGTTTTACAAAGGAACTATGACTGATAAAGACAACACAAATAAACAAAATGTCTGATGTTTTAACTCAAGAACAACGCCATCGCAACATGGCTGCTATACGTGGAAAGGATACAAAGCCGGAAATATTAGTGCGGAAATTCCTTTTCAGCCGAGGTTTCCGCTATCGGCTCAATCACCCACGTCTGCCCGGTCATCCTGATATAGTGCTGCGTAAATACCGCACGGTCATTTTTGTGAACGGCTGTTTTTGGCATGGTCATGAGAATTGCAAATACTTCCGCCTGCCTAAGACTAACATCGACTTTTGGCAAAAGAAAATTGAACGGAATAAGGAACGTGATAAAAAGGAACAATGCCAACTCGCAGCTATGGGTTGGCATTGCATCACTATATGGGAATGTCAATTGAAACCTAAAATCCGGATGCAGACATTGGAATCATTGGCATACACTTTAAATCACATTTACCTTGAAGACTGTAAAGTCAAGACATACGAAATACCAGAAAGCGTCAATAATCTTATGGCCGCAGAGCCCCAACCTTCATACAGGAAAACAAAACATCCATAGAGGATTTTCAGATTATTCCGTACTTCTTTTCACTTTTGTGCTAGTTCTTTCCATCAGATACTGATGCTGCTCCTTTATCGCCCGATACATGGAATAATGTGCGAATGATTCTTCCTTGTACTTTATACTGCTGACAGAAGCTGCTACAGCCCATGCAAGAATGGCAATGGCAACAATTATCACATAACGAAGTTTGAAGTGATAGCCACGTATAAACAATCCATTGACGTTGGGCGGAATGATGGTCAGCGGACACCTCAACTCATTGACCCTTGTGAGTATTTCATCCTGCCGTTCAAGGATTCTTCCCGTATTGGCCTCTATCTTCAAGCGATTCGTGTTGTAATCGCAAACATGAATATAGAGATAGTCTATCAGGTTGAACTTCCGTTTAAGCAAGTCTATCAGTTTGGGAATCCATATAGAGAAAGGGATCTTATCCGGTTGTTCTTTTCTCACGGATTTCTTCAATATCGACAAGGCATCGTTCCAGCAGTTACAGAAACTTTTGGCAACGCTATTGTAAACAGTCCGTTCGTCAACGGGTGATTGTGCAGCCTGTTCATGATTTTGAGAACCGACATTCAATTTATTGACGGTTTCCTTCAATTCATTCACACTTTGACGCAAATTTGCGAGATTTGCGGCTATAACATCTTCTTTCATCATCTTCCACGTTTAAAGGGTTTATAAAAAGGTTCATTCTTTGGGCTGTTCTTGTCTTTTTCATCACGCCATCCGAGGCTGTTGCTTGTTCCCCCACCAGCACTGGAAGTGATTGTCTGATGAGGTTGAAGTAGCAGTTCCTCCGTTAAACTACCCAATGTCGTGCAAAGGCTGTTAAAGCTCAAGCCACGGTCAAGCGTGGAGCCTGCCAAACTGATACCGTCTTGACTGAAAGAAACACCACGCACTTTGTCTGACGCTTGACTTCGGTTAAAACGGATGTCTATATTCCGAACTTTCAATGCAGACAGAAAGTCTTTCCATGAATGGGATTCTGCCAATGCATCCAAAGTTGCGGAACGGAGATTGAGTTTCCGTAATTGGTGAGGCCGCAACCTATTTTTATTTCTCGCCTTACTGTTCTTCGGTGCAAGGTAAAGGCCATATTCTTCCGTCAGCGCACGGCATACTTTCGTGCTGCGTATTCTTTCGTTACTATCGGAAATGAGGTTACCGTCATTATCTATCCGATTAAACACCAAATGGCAATGGGGATGCTTGGTGTCATGGTGACGGGCTATGATATATTGTGTGTTTCGAATCCCCATCCGTTCCATCCATTTCCGGGCAATCTCCACCATGAGCGCATCCCCTTTTTCATCGTTGGGGAAACGAGCCGCATCTTGCGGTGAGAAGGCCAAAGAAACGTGCTTGACAGGACTTTTCACTTTCGGGCGCATGGATGCCTGTATCTGGAAAGAGTCCGCAATAGTCTTATTACTGACAG
>ERZ838516.575-NODE-575-length-57357-cov-15.140972_pt1 | contig 57357 bp, 50 predicted proteins | sample MGYA00519910_ERZ838516 | MGnify/ENA primary metagenome ERZ838516 (study PRJEB31850, sample SAMEA3708837) | human gut metagenome | biome: human gut; feature: human-associated habitat; material: faeces | place: China | collected 2014 ... | reverse complement strand
CGTGCAGGATCATCTCCTGCACGGCGGCCTCTTGTATAGGGGAAAATGTTATTTCACGTATTTGCCTTCGCAGATATTCTTGCAGCAGGCGCTGATGGGGAACCAGCAGCAGTCCCGGCAGATATCGGCCAGCATCTCGGGGGTGGCTTTGGCATCGATCTCCCGGATGAGGGCCTGGTAGTCGTATTCCTTTTCCTCCAGCCCGAAATACTCCACGGTCTTGCGGTCGTACCGCTTGACCTTTTCCTGCGTGTCGCACAGGTCGGTGCCCAGCTTGTTGGGGCAGCAGGAACAGAGGGTGTCGGTGGAGAAGGTGAGCTGGATCTTCGTTCCGGGCACCTCCCGCAGCTGGTGGACGACATCATTCATGTGCTCCACAAAGGCCTCGCTGTAGCCATGGCCGGAGTAGCCCTGAGTGCAGAGCAGGTGGTGCGGACGCAGTACGATGCTCATGCCTTTTTTACCCCCGGGATCCGCTTCCGGATGTTCAGGCCCAGCACGCAGGCCAGCACAGCCTTGATGATGGCGGTGGGGATGAAGGGAAGAACGCAGGCGGAAACAGCCACAGACACGGTGCTGTGGGCGACGATCACAAACAGGATGACACCCACGATATAGTTGACCACAGTGCCCACGACAACCGCCACGGGGAAAGCACCCTTGAAAGCATCCCTGTGCTCCACGCCCAGGCCGATGATGTAGGCCATGATGGGGAAGGAGATCAGGAAGCCGCCGGTGGGGCCGACAAACTTGTCGATGCCGCCGGAGAAGTTGGCCAGCACCGGCACGCCCACAGCGCCCAGCAGCAGGTAAACGAGCGTGGCAATGGCGGACAGCTTGGAGCCCAGCACCACGGCCGCCAGCGTGATGGCGAAGGTCTGCATGGTCATGGGTACGCCCAGCGGCATGGGGATGGAGATCTGTGCCATCACGGCGATGACGGCGGCAAACAGGCCCGCGTAGCAGATATCGCGCACCGAGAACTTACTGGTCTGATTCATGGTAAAAAATCCTCCTCTGATTTGGTACAAACAACGTCCCGATTAAACCAGAAAGCGGCAGGCAGGTCAACTTGCGATTTGCGCAAAGGTTTACAATCTGTGAAAATTTGCTGAAAAGCGTGCAAACGAAATTTGGACGCTTGTGTATCCGGGCAAAATGCGATACACTACACCTATACATAGGAAAGGAATCTGGCAGGCCGCCCTCCGGCGGGCCTGAATCTGATAGGAGGAACATGATGATCTGGAATAAGAAGAAGGACGGCGCGGAGAACCCGGGTGCGGAAACGCCTGCGGCACAGACAACCAAGGCCCCGGTGCTGTTTTTGCAGAAGAACTGGAAATGGCTCGTGCCGGTGGTCTGTGTGGTGATCGCGGGCGGTGTGTTTTTGCTCAAGCCCAAGAGCGCCAGCACCACAGCCGTGGACCCCAGCTATCTGGAGACCAGCCCTGAAGTGCGGGATGTCTCCAACACCCTGAGCGGCACCGGCACCCTGAACCCTGCCAACACCTACACCGTGAAATCTCTGGTGGAGGGCAAGGTGCTCACCGGCGAGTTTGAGGAGGGCGACGTGCTGGATGAGGGGAGCATCCTCTACACGCTGGACAGCTCGGATGCTTCCACCAATTTTGAAAAGGCCGAGATCGCCATGCAGCAGGCACAGCGCAGCTATGACAAGGTGGTGGACCGCCAGTATGTGCGTGCCGAGGTGGATGGCACCGTGAGCACCCTGAAGGTCGCCAAGGGCGACGAGGTGACTAGCGGGCAGGAGGTCGCCATCATCCGCGACAGCTCCAAAATGCTGCTGACGCTGGAATTCCCCGCCGCCGATGCCGCCAATTTCAGCGTGGGCCAGACCGCCCAGGTGACGCTGGACGGCACCTTTGAGCAGCTGGACGGCACCGTGACCAGCGTGACCGGAACGGATGCACTGAGCACCGGCAACCTGCTCACCCGCACCGTGACCATTGCCGTGCGGAATGCAGGCGGCCTGACCACCGCGCAGGCGGCCACCGCCTCCATCAACGGGATCAGCTCCATCGGTTCTGCTACCTTTGGCTATCAGGCAGAGCGTACCCTGACCGCACAGGCCGCAGGCACCGTGACCTCCATCCATGTGCAGGAGGGCCAGACCGTTGCCAAGGACGATATCCTGATCGAGCTGAGCGGCGATGACCTGACCGAGAGCATCCAGTCTGCCTCTGAGACCCTGCGCAGCGCTGAGATCTCCCTGCAGAACCTGCAGGATACCATGGCCAACTATACCGTAACTTCTCCCATCAGCGGCACCATCATTGAAAAGGATGCCAAGGTGGGCGATGCGGTCAAATCCGGCGATACCCTCTGCGTCATCTATGACCTGAGCTATCTGGAAATGGTCATCAATGTGGACGAGCTGCAGATCAGCTCCCTGACTGTGGGCCAGAAGGTGCAGATCACAGCCGATGCCGTGCAGGATAAGAACTATGTGGGCACTGTGACCCGCGTCTCCATGAAGGGCACTTCCAACGGCGGCACCACCACCTACCCGGTGACCATCCGCATTGACGAGACCGACGGCCTGCGCCCCGGCATGAACGCCAACGCCGAGATCGTGGTGGCCGAGGCCGCCAATGCCCTGACCGTGCCCAATGCGGCCATCGTCCGGGGCGGATATGTGCTGGTGACCCAGGATTCCCCCAGCGCCTCCAAGGCGGATACCACCATGGAGGCCCCCGAGGGCTTTGTCTATGTGGCCGTCAAGACCGGTGTCAGCGATGATGATTACACCCAGATCGTCAGCGGCATCCAGGAGGGGGACACCATTGGTTACGACCCCAACTCGGTCAGCAGCGACAGCTACTATGACGATGGCAGCGGCATGATGATCTTCTGATGGGAGGATGGAATGAGTGCTCTGATCGAATTTGATGCGGTCTGCAAGTATTACCAGATGGGCGACACCACGGTAAAAGCTGCCGACCACATCACCATGAAAATAGAAAAAGGCGAGTTTGTTGCCATTGTGGGCCAGTCCGGCTCCGGCAAGTCCACCTGCATGAACATCATCGGCTGTCTGGATGTGCCCACGGCGGGCACCTACCGGCTGAACGGCCGGGATGTGGGCAAGATGAGCCGGAACGAGTTGGCCTCCATCCGCAACGAGATGCTGGGGTTCATCTTCCAGCAGTATAATCTTCTGCCCAAATTAAACTTACTGGAAAACGTGGAGGTGCCGCTGGTCTATGCGGGCATCCCCCGCGCCGAGCGCCACCGCCGGGCCCGCGAGGTGCTGGAGCAGGTGGGGCTGGGCGATAAGCTGAAAAACAAGCCCAACCAGCTTTCGGGCGGCCAGCAGCAGCGCGTATCCATCGCGCGGGCGCTGGTGCGCAACCCGGCGATCATTCTGGCGGATGAGCCCACCGGCGCGCTGGACAGCCACACCGGCCGCGAGGTGCTGGGAATGCTGCAGGATCTGCATGGGCAGGGCCATACGGTGGTGCTTATCACCCATGACAACTCCATTGCCGTGCAGGCCGACCGCATCATCCGGCTGGAGGATGGTCAGGTGGTCTACGATGGTGACTCCCGCGCGCCGGAAGCCATCGTCCAGCCGACGCTGAACTTTGAACCGGCAGAACAGGAGGGGAACAAATGATCATTGAGACCTTCCGTCAGGCTCTCCAGAATGTGTGGAGCAACAAGCTCCGCACCTTCCTGACCATGCTGGGCATCATCATCGGTGTCATGGCGGTCATCGTTATCGTGGGCCTGGGCAACGGCATGACCCAGAGTATGCGGGACAGCTTTTCGGCGCTGGGCACGAATGCCCTGTCCATTCAGGTCTGGGGCTACGGCTCCCGCACCGCCTCGGTGGAGGATGTGTATAAGATCGCGGATAAGAACAAGGAGCTCATCTCCGCAGTCTCGCCCCAGATCGATTTCAGCAACAACACCCCAAAGGTGGGCACCACGACCTACCGCTACGGCACCAGTGTTTACGGTGTGGACGAGCACTACGCCGAGATGAAAAACTATACCCTCGCCCAGGGGCGCGGCCTGCAGTACATGGACATCAAGGACAACAAGCAGGTCTGCATCATCGGCGATTACCTCAACCGGGCGGCCTACGGCGGCAACGCGGTGGGCCAGACCATCAAGCTGGGGGCCTACAAGTTCCGGATCGTGGGCGTGCTGAACGCCAAGGTGACGGACAAGAACCTGCAGCCGGGCTCCGACGATGACTGCATCTATCTGCCCTACACCACGGCCATGCGGCTCTCCAACCAGTCCAGTGCCAAGAACTTTGTTGCGATCATGAAGGACGAGAGCCGCGCCAACGAAGCCAAGGCGGTGGTGGAAAGCGGTCTGTACGACCTGCTCAAGAGCGACAACGCTTATTACATCTACAGCGCCAGCGAGTGGCTGGAGGAGATGAACGAGATGATCAACATGGTCATCATTATCCTTACCGGCATTGCCAGCATCTCGCTGCTGGTGGGCGGCATCGGCATTATGAACATCATGTTGGTGTCGGTGACCGAGCGCACCCGGGAGATCGGCATCCGCAAGGCACTGGGTGCTAAGGAGCGGGTGATCCTGTCGCAGTTCGTGGTGGAAGCTGCCACCACCTCCGCACTGGGCGGCGTGCTGGGCATCGTCCTTGGCTATATCGTGTCCATGGCGGCAAACCGCATTCTGCCCATGATCTCCAGCGACATTGATGTGACCGTCAGCCCCTCGTTCAACTCCATCGTGGTGGCCTTTGGCATCTCAGTGGGCATCGGTGTGCTGTTCGGCTATCTGCCCGCCAAGCGCGCCGCAAGGCTCAACCCCATTGAAGCGCTGAGATATGATTAAACCTCTCACCGCTTCGGTCTGGCTTTGCCAGCGCCTTGCGGAGCTCCCCTGATAGGGGCAACAACGACGACCGCCGCCAGTGGCGGATGAAGGGAGGAGTTGTTGGGGCCGCGGCCAGCAGGATGCAAGTGCAAGGCTTTGCACGAAGCAGACGCTGGGAGCCGCAACCCGGAATACATTAGAAACTATTTTAAGGAGGATTTTCCATGAAAAAGCGAATCCTTGCATTTCTGCTGGCGGTGAGCATTGCCGTGTCGATGCTGGTGCTGCCGGCATCGGCAGCGGGCAACGCCAACACGGCGGTCCAGCTGTCCATCACGCTGAACGCGATGGACAGCAGCCAGCAGGCTGCTCTGAACGCTGTGGTCACCCGCGGTGCACTGGCCCGGATGCTGGTGTCCTACTCCACCTACCGCGAGAGCGTGGGCTCTCAGGGCACGGTGGGCACCCTGTTCACCGACCTGCCCGGCACTTCGCCCTATGCCCCCTATGTCCGCATTGCGGTGCAGAACGGTTGGATGAACGGCTACACCGACGGTTCTTTCCGGCCCGACAACGCCGTGACGCTGGAAGAAGCGGTCACGGCCATCCTCAAGCTGATGGGCTATAAGATGACCGATCTGAGCGGCTCCTTCCCCAACGCACAGCTGAACAAGGCCAGTGAGCTGGGCCTGCGCAATCAGGTGGACCGCAGCCGGGGCGAGGCGCTCAACTACGAGGAGTGCGCCCTGCTGTTCTACAACGCCCTGACAGCCAACGCCGCCAGCGGCAGTGCCTACGGCAGCAGCCTGGGCTTCACGGTCTCCAATGGCCAGGTGGATACCTCCAGCGTCATGCTCAAGAGCCTGAAGGGCCCCTTTGTGGCGGGCGATACGGTCCAGCTGCCCTTTGTTCCCAAGATGGTCTACCGCAACGACAAAGCGTCGGAATCTGCGGAACTGAACAAATACGACGTGTATTATTACAGCGAGAGTTTACAGACACTGTGGGTCTATACCCGCCGGGCCGCTGGCCGCATCACGGCAGTTTCGCCCAGTGCCAGTGCCCCCACCAGTGTAACGGTGGCAGGCACCAGCTATACGCTGGGCTCCTCTGCTGTGGCCTCTCAGGTGTCCTCCCTCAACGGCGGCGGCGTGGGCGAGGTCGTCACCCTGCTGCTGGGCATGAACAATGAGGCTGCCGGGATCGTGACCGGCGAGGAAGCCGACAGCGTGTTTTACGGTGTCGTGCAGACCGCCGCCCGCAGTCTGGTGGAAGAGAACGGCGCGGATGTTCTGCAGAAAGTCTCCGTCATGTGCACCGACGGCATTGCCCGCACCGTGAACGTGGACAAGAGCCTGAACTTTCCGCAGGGGTGGCTGGTAGAGATCAAGGTCACCCCGGAGGGCGAGAGCGTGGAGCACATCGATGACCGCCGCGTCAACGGCACCATCAATACCAATGCCACTGCGCTGGGCGCTGCCGCCCTGGCCGACGATGTAGAGATTCTGGATACAACTTCGGAGGGTGTGGCTGGGACGGTTCGTCCCAGCCGCCTATCGGGGGTAACACTGAGTGACCTCGATGTCCGCTACTATACCGTCAACGATGCCGGACAGATCGACCGGCTCATCCTGAACGATGTGACCGGCGACCTGTGGAGCTACGGCGTGCTGGACGATGTAAAAAATCTGGCCATGAATTATTCTGACCTGAAGAGCCTCGTCACCGGCATTGCGGCGGGAGATTCCGCTTCCGGCACCACGACCACGACAGGCACCACCACCGGAGCGACCACGGGCGGCACCGACGGCTCCGGCTCTGCCTCGGGTACCACCACTGTGACCGGTACCACGGCGGCAGACCGCCTGTCCAACCTGCTGGTGCCCACCACCAGCGAGATCCTGTGGGGCATCGTTTCGGGCGATATCCTGAGCACAGCCTGGCAGAAGCTGACCAGCAACACCGGCTCCCTGATGAGCATTGGCTTCCAGCAGATCGCGGAGATCACGGGCACCCCCTTCAAGCAGATCTTCAACTATATCGGTGGCGGGGCGACCTATATCTGCTACGTCAACGGCGCGGCGGCCAGCTACACCACGGCCATCAAGTATCCGGTGCTGGCGGGCGGCATTGCCGTGCGGCGGGAGACCACCGGCTCTGTCAAGGCCATGATGCAGCTGATGCCCCTGAAGATCGACAAGGTCGGCGCGGCCTCGGTGCTCTCGGGCAGTGAACGCTACGAGATGGCAGACAATGTGCAGGTCTACCTGTGGTACAAGGGCCAGTATTACCCCACCAAGCTGGCTCAGGTGGATGCGGACGGCTACCAGCTGACCGGCTGGTACGATAATTTCGGCTGCGCTGCCGGAAAAAAGGTCCGCGTCATCATTGCGGTCAAGAACGACTGATGCTTTATTACAGCGGCCTGAGCCGCACACTGCGGCAGCTGCGCTGGGTGCTTTACCCGCGCCGCTGCCCTTTTTGTGACCGGGTGCTGGGCAGCCGGCCTGCCTGCCCGGACTGTGCCGATGGGCTGGCAGAGCTGCGCCGTGCACCCTCCATGCGGCTGCGCGGCTCCGAGCACTACCTGGGACGGCTGGATGGGGCGGCCGCACCCTACCGATACACCGGCCTTGTCCGCCGCGCGGTGCTGCGGGCGAAATATCAGGGCGCGCCCTGGGCAGCTGTGGAGCTGGGCGTGGAGATGGCCCGCCTGCTCTTTGGCAGCGAGATCAGAATGTGCGGCTCTGAGCCCCTGCCCGAACCGGTACCGGGCCTTGACCGGGGTTACGACTGCATCCTTCCGGTACCGGCCTCCAGCAAAAAGCGCGGCTACAATGTGCCGGAGCGGATGGCACAGCCCCTTGCCCGGGCGGTGGGCGTGCCGGTGGTCACGGACGCGCTGACCCGCGCCCGCTCCACCCGGCGGCAGGAGGGACTTTCCCTTGATGAGCGGCTGGCCAATGTGGCGGGTGCCTTCCGGGTGGCACGGCCGGAGGCTGTGGAGGGAAAGCGCATCCTTCTGGTGGACGATGTCCTGACCACCGGAGCCACGGCCTCGGCCTGCGCGCAGGCTCTGCTGGATGCCGGTGCGCAGAGCGTGTTCGCTGTGGCGCTGGCCACGGTGGAGTTTCCGCAGCCGGTGGGCAGCACAACGGCCATTGCCGAAAATGAAGAAGAAATTTGAAAATAGTGCTTGACAAAACACCATTCTTCGGGTATACTGATTGAGCTGTGAGCGACAAGCTCGATTAGATGTCCGGGTGTAGCGCAGTTTTGGTAGCGCGCTTGAATGGGGTTCAAGAGGCCGTGAGTTCGATTCTCGCCACTCGGATTGAAACAAGACCGACGATTTCAAAAGAGATCGTCGGTCTTGATTTTTTATTCGGCTGTTTCTGGTGCGCTGTCCCGGAGGGGCGGGCACTGCTGCAAGGAGGGCGAGTCTATGAATGCTGCACTGCGCCGGGATGCGGATGTGATCCTTCGTTCCAGCCTGAACGCTGTTCTGCCGGATGAGGCGGTGCGCCGCGCGCTGCGGGATCTCCGGCCCGGGAAGGGCCGGGTGCTTCTGGTGGCTGCGGGCAAGGCGGCCTGGCAGATGGCACACGCGGCTGTCAGGGTGCTGGGCCGGGTGGACGGCGGCGTGGTCGTGACCAAGTACGGCCATGTGAAAGGTGAGATCCCCGGTGTGGCCTGCTATGAGGCGGGCCACCCGGTGCCGGATGCAAACGGTTTTGCGGCCACCCAAAAGGCGCTGGAGCTGGTGCAGGGGCTGACTGCCGGGGATACGGTGCTGTTCCTGCTTTCCGGCGGCGGCAGTGCGCTGTTCGAGCAGCCGCTCGTTCCCGGGGCAGAGCTGCAGGACATCACGAGCCAGCTGCTGGCCAGCGGGGCCGACATTGTGGAGATGAATACCATCCGCAAGCGGCTTTCCGGTGTGAAGGGCGGGCGGTTCGCGCAGCGCTGTGCCCCTGCGCAGGTGTTCGGCATCGTGCTGAGCGACATTCTGGGGGACCCGCTGGATATGATCGCCAGCGGCCCGGCGGTGCCGGATACCTCCACCTGCGCCCAGGCGCTTGCCGTTGCCGAAAAGTATCATCTGGCACTCTCAGCACAGGCCTGGGCCCTGCTGGCGCAGGAAACGCCCAAAACGCTGGACAATGTGGCCACCCGGATCACCGGCAGCGTGCGGGAGCTTTGCCGTGCCGCGGCCAGTGCCTGCCGGAATCTGGGATATGAACCGGTTCTCCTGACCGACCAACTCTGCTGCGAAGCACGGGAAGCAGGCAGCTTTCTTGGCTCCATTGTCCGCACCCAGGCAGGGCAGGGAAAAAAGCTGGCCTACATCGCGGGTGGCGAGACCATCGTTCACCTGACCGGAAAAGGGCTTGGCGGAAGAAATCAGGAGCTGGCCCTTGCGGCGGCACCTGCCATTGCCGGGCTGAACGCGGCGGTGTTCTCTGTGGGCAGCGATGGCACAGATGGCCCCACCGATGCCGCCGGCGGCTATGTGGATGGGGATACCCTTGCCGCGCTGGAGGCCGGGGGCTGGAGCGGATACGCTGCTTTGCAGAACAACGATTCCTACCACGCCCTGAAAGCGGTGGATGGCCTGATCATCACCGGGGCAACGGGCACCAATGTCAACGATGTGGCGGTGGCCCTGATCGGGGAAAAAACACCGCCTGTGAGCCCGGAAGTTTCCCCGGAGTGGTGATTGCATTCCTCCGTTGAGTATGTTATACTGAACAGCGAACTGAATAGAAAACAGCAGGTGCGTACCGCCCGCGGCTCTGGCCGGGGGCAGGCATGTTAAAAGGGAAGCGGGTGCAAATCCCGCACGATCTCGTCACTGTGATAAGGGAGTTTACCGCCAGGGTGCAGCTGCACCGGTCACTGGAACGTATGTTCCGGGAAGGCGGCGGTGGATGTTGAGCTTTCAGCCAGGAAACCTGCCCGCTGTTGGTACGGGGGCGCAAGCCCCAGATCACGAGGAATTGGTTGTACCCAAAAAGCCTGAAAAAACTGAAAAGGGCCTTTTTGCTTTGCCGTCCCGCAAGCAGAAAGGCCCCTTTTGTTTTGTCGGGCACTCTTTCCTGTACCTTCTGTTCAGCAAAAATCATGTTCAAAAACAGGAAAGGAACGAACAAAAATGAGAAAACGCACCATCCACAAAGCAGCGGCCGCTCTGACCGCTCTGGCCCTCTGCGCCGGTGTACTGACCGGCTGCGGCGGTGCCGCAAGCAGCACCACTGCTTCCAGCACGGCAGGATCTGCTGCCAGCAGCGAGGTTTCCGGCGAGGAGGCTGACGAATTGGCCGCAAAGAACGTTGCAGACCTGATCGATGCCATCTATGTGCAGGAGCGCACCGATGACACCGATGCCCAGTGTGAGGCCGCCAAGGCCGCATGGGATGCCCTGACCGATGCCCAGAAGGAGCTGGTCGAGGGCGAAGAGGCTGACCCTGACTACTTTGGCCGCGACACCGGCGATGCTTCCAAGGACGACAGCCGCAATCAGGACGACATCGGCGAGAATGAGCTGCTGGTGGTCTCCTTCGGCACCTCCTTCAACGACAGCCGAGTGAAGGATATCAAGGGCATCGAGGATGCGCTGCAGGCCGCTTATCCCGATTGGTCTGTCCGCCGCGCCTTCACCGCACAGATCATCATCAACCATGTTCAGGCCCGCGACGGCGAGAAGATCGACAACATGCAGCAGGCGCTGGACCGCGCTGTGGCCAACGGCGTGAAGAATCTGGTCGTCCAGCCCACCCACCTGATGCACGGTGCAGAGTACGACGAGATGATGGAGATGATCGACGAGTACAAGGACAAGTTCGAGAGCGTTGCCGTTGCCGAGCCCCTGCTGGGCGAGGTTGGTGCCGACGCTGCCGTCATCAACGCCGACAAGGAGGCTGTTGCCAAGGCCGTTACCGCTGCCGCTGTGAAGGATGCGGGTTTCGACAGCCTGGAGGCCGCTGCTGAGGAGAAGGTCGCCTTTGTCTTTATGGGCCACGGCACCTCCCACACCGCAAAGGTGAGCTACAGCCAGATGCAGACCGCCATGCAGACCCTGGGCTACAGCAACGTGTTCATCGGCACGGTGGAGGGTGAGCCCGAGGAGACCGCCTGCGAGAACGTCATCGAGGCTGTCAAGGCTGCCGGTTACACCAAGGTCATCCTGCGCCCCCTGATGGTCGTTGCCGGTGACCACGCCAACAACGATATGGCCGGTGCGGATGACGATTCCTGGCTGAGCCAGTTCCAGGCCTCCGGTGACTTCGCGTCCGTAGAGTGCCAGATCGCCGGTCTGGGTGAGATCGAGGACATCCAGCAGCGCTACATTGAGCACACCAAAGCCGCCATCGATTCCCTGAACGGCTAATATTCCGCATTCCAATGCCCGAAGGGAGAGATCTTTTCGGGCATTTTTTATGGAGAGCTTCCCCGCATGAGGAGAAACACTCCCATTTCAAATTCTGAATTTTTGAGGTATTTTGTTTATGCACTGCAAACAGCTTGTTTCCCTGTCCGTTGCTTCTCTGATGCTGGCCGCCGCTCTCACCGGCTGCGGCGGGGCTTCTTCCACTGCTTCCTCTGCTGCCAGCTCGGAAGCCGCTTCTGCCGTGAGCGCTGCCGCATCCGAGCCTGCCGAAGCCGCCCTGCCGGACGGCGTGTACACGGCTGAGTTCGACACCGACAGCGGCATGTTCCACGCCAACGAAGCCTGCAATGGCATGGGCACCCTGACCGTGGAGAACGGGCAGATGACCTTCCATGTCAGTCTGGCCTCCAAGAAGATCGTCAACCTGTACGTTGGCATGGCTGCCGATGCCGAGGCCAACAAGGCAGACTGGCTGCTGCCCACCACCGACACCGTCACTTACTCCGATGGAACTTCGGAGGAGGTCTACGGCTATGATATCCCCGTGGCCGCTGTGGACCAGGACTTCCAGCTGGCACTCCTCGGGACCAAGGGCAAGTGGTATGACCACACCGTGAGCATCCGCAATGCACAGCCCAAGGCTGAGGAGGCTGCCGAGACCCCTGCGGACGGTGAATACAGCGTGAATGTGACCCTGGAGGGCGGCTCTGGCCGTGCCACCGTGGAAAGCCCTGCCGCCCTGACCGTGGCGGACGGCAAGATGACCGCTGTCATCCTGTGGAGCAGCCCCAATTATGATTACATGATCGTGGATGGTGAGAAGTATCTGCCCACCAACACCGAGGGCAACTCCACCTTTGAGATCCCTGTTTCTGCACTGGGCACCCCGCTGGCTGTCACTGCCGATACCGTAGCCATGAGCACCCCCCATGAGATCGAGTATACGCTGACCTTTGCGCTGAACGGATGAAACTGACGAGACAACAATTCCTGCGCGTTCTGCCTGCTACAGTACTGGCCCTGTCGGGTTGCGCCGCCTCCGAGACAGCGCCCGCCAGCACAGAAGAACTGGTCTTTGACCATGCCTGTCCGCTGGATTACGCCACACAATTTACTGCCGATTGCTATGAGGGCGGCTATACCATGCTGACCCTGACCGAATCGGGGGAGCAGTTCCTTGTGACCCCGGAGGATGCCGCTGAGGTGGAAGGCCTGCCCGAGAGCGTGACGGTGCTGCGTCAGCCCATCCGGAACATCTACCTTGTCTCCACCTCGGTGATGGACCTGTTCCTCGCGCTGGATGGGCTGGACAATGTGACTCTTTCCGGCACCCGGGCGGAGGGCTGGTATCTGGATGAGGCCAGAGCCGCCATGGAGGCCGGGCGCATTGCCTATGCGGGCAAGTACAGCGCCCCGGACTACGAAAAGATCCTTGCGGCCAACTGCGGTCTTGCCATTGAGAACACCATGATCTACCACACCCCGGAGGTCAAGGAGCAGCTGGAACGGTTCGGCATCCCGGTGCTGGTGGAGCGCTCCAGCTATGAGAGCGGCCCGCTGGCCCGGCTGGAATGGCTCAAGTTCTGGGGCATCCTGCTGGGGAAAGAGGAGCTGGCGGAACAGGAATTTGCCCGGCAGGTGGAGCGCCTTGCACCGCTGACCGGGCAGGCTTCCACCGGCAAGCGCTGTGCCTTTTTCTCCATCACAGCCAACAACCTTGCCAATGTGCGCAAGGGCGGCGACTATGTAGCCCAGATGATCGAGATGGCGGGCGGTGATTATGTTTTTGCGGACCTGACCGACAACGGCAACAACCTTTCCACCATGAACCTGCCGCTGGAGGATTTTTATGCCGGTGCAAAGGATGCGGATGTGCTCCTTTATAACAGCACCATTGAGGGCGTGGTGCATACCACGGAGGAACTGGTGGCAAAATGCCCCCTGCTGGCCGAGTTCAAGGCTGTGCAGAGCGGCAGTGTCTGGTGCACCACCCAGAGCTTTTTCCAGCAGAGCACGGCGCTGGTCGATTTTGTGCTCGACCTGCACCGTGTCTTTACGGAGGATGACCCCGCCGACCTGCAATTTCTGAGGAAAGTAGAGTAACCTATGACCAGCAAAAAGCGCCTGATCTTCTCTTACGGCATCCTTGCCCTGCTGCTGGCGGTGCTGTTTGCCGCCAACCTGTTCTGGGGCAGTGTGTCCCTGACACCGGGGGCAGTGCTGGCGGCCCTGACCGGCCGCGGGCAGGACGCTCTGAGCGTGGGCATCATCACCCAGCTGCGCCTGCCCCGGGCCGTGATGGTGGTGCTGCTGGGGGCGGCGCTCTCGGCGGCGGGCTACCTGCTGCAGACCTTTTTTGCCAACCCCATTGCAGGGCCCTTTGTCATGGGCATTTCCAGCGGGGCCAAGCTGGCCGTGGCACTGGTCATGGTGGCTTTTCTGAACCACGGCCTGCTCACCAGCTCCCTTACCCTGATCACTGCCGCCTTTGCGGGGGCCATGGCCTCCATGGCCTTTGTGCTGGCGGTCTCCCGGCGGGTGCAGCGGATGAGCATCCTTGTTATCTGCGGCGTAATGATCGGCTACATCTGCTCAGCCGTCACGGAGTTTGTGGTGGCCTTTGCCCAGGACAGCAACATCGTCAACCTCCACAACTGGTCTCAGGGCAGCTTTTCCGGCATGACCTGGGGCAATGTGCGGGCGGCGGCGCTGGTGGTGCTGCCCGCTCTGGCGGCGGCGTTCTGCCTTTCCAAGCCCATGGCCGCCTACCAGATGGGGGAGGCCTACGCCCGGAGCGTGGGCATCAATGTCAGAGCCTTTTCCCGGCTGCTGGTGCTGCTTTCCAGCCTGCTGGCCGCCTGTGTCACGGCCTTTGCGGGGCCCATCTCCTTTGTGGGCATCGCGGTGCCCCATCTGGTCAAGCAGCTGTTCGGCAGTGCAAGGCCGCTGGTGGTGCTGCCCGGATGCTGCCTGGGCGGGGCGGCTTTCTGCCTGCTGTGCGACCTCATCGCCCGCAGCATGTTTGCCCCCACCGAGCTTTCGATCAGCGCCGTAACGGCAGTGTTTGGTGCACCGGTGGTCATCTGGCTGCTGGTGCGCCGGGGTCAGGAGGGTGTGCGATGAAATACCTCTGTGAAACGAAAGAGCTGGCCATCGGCTATGGCGGCGCGCCCCTTGCTTCCGGCATCACGCTGGGGGCGGTGCCGGGGCAGATCCTGGCCCTCATCGGGCCCAACGGCGCGGGCAAATCCACCCTGCTCAAAACGCTGGCAGGCCAGCTGGCCCCCCTGGGCGGGGCTGTCCTGCTGGATGGCCGCAGCCTGACCGATTACACCGGCCCGGCCCGGGCACGGAAGCTGGCCCTGATGCTGCCCCACACCCGCCGCACCGAGTTGACTTCCTGCTTTGAGTTTGCCGCCGCCGGGCGCATCCCCTATACCGGGCGGCTGGGCATCCTGTCCGATACCGACCGGCAGGCCGTGCGGGACGCACTGGAACTGGTGGGGGCTTCCCCTCTGGCGGGCCGGGATTTCAACTGCATCAGCGACGGCCAGCGCCAGCGCGTTCTGCTGGCCCGTGCCATCTGCCAGCAGCCCGGAGTTCTGCTGCTGGACGAACCGACCTCTTTTCTGGATGTCAAGGGCAAGATCGAGCTGCTGACCATCCTGCAGAAACTGGCCCATGAGCAGGGGCTGGCCGTGATCGTCAGCCTGCACGAGCTGGACATGGCGCAGAAGATCGCGGATGCGGTGGTCTGCGTGTTCCCACACAGCGTTTCGGGGGTGCTGACCCCAAAGGAGGCCTTTGCCCCGGAGAACATCCGGGCGCTGTACAGCCTGACCAAGGAGCAGTACGAGGCCGTGTTCGGCCCGGAAAAGCCTGCCGGGCCAAAGTTTGAACATTACGTCCGCAGTGGGCAGAAGCTGCTCCGCTGCGGGTACACCACCGGCACCTGCGCGGCGCTGGGTGCGGCGGGGGCCGCGCGGCTCCTGCTCACCGGCCATGCCCCGGAGAGCGTTGCCCTGCGCACGCCGAAGGGCATCGTGGTGGAGGTGGCTCCGCTGTACTGCCGCCCCGCCGGAGCCGGTGCCGAATGCGCCATTGAGAAGGACGGCGGGGATGATGTGGATGTGACCACCGGCCTGCCCGTGATCGCCGCCGTAGAATTGCTGCCCAATACCACCGAGATCCACATCTCCGGCGGCAAGGGCGTGGGCCGGGTGACCAAGGCCGGGCTGGACCAGCCGGTGGGGGAAGCTGCCATCAACCATGTGCCCCGGCAGATGATCGCTGAGGCCTTGCAAAGGGAAGCCGAGAGCGCCTGCTACACCGGCGGCTTTGCCGTGACCATCTCCATCGAGGGCGGGGAAGAGGTGGCAAAGCGCACCTTCAACCCCCACATCGGGGTCGAGGGCGGGCTTTCGGTGCTGGGAACCAGCGGCATTGTGGAGCCCATGAGCCAGCAGGCGATCCTGGACACCATCCAGCTGGAAATGAATCAGGCCGCTCTCCGGGCGGGCAGCCCCAGGCGGCTCATCCTGGCCCCCGGCAATTACGGGCTGGACTATCTGCACGAAAGATACCCGGAGTTTCACGCTGTTCCGGTGGTGAAAACCTCGAACTTTATTGGAGACACGCTGGATATGGCTGCAGCGGCCCGCTTTGAAGAGGTGCTTCTGGTGGGCCATGTGGGCAAGCTGGTCAAGGTGGCGGGCGGTATTATGAACACCCATTCCCACACTGCTGACTGCCGCACCGAGCTGTTCTGCACCCATGCGGCGCTCTGCGGCGCTTCCCGGGAAGTCTGCGCCGCCCTGATGAACGCTGCCACCACCGATGCCTGTCTGGAACTCCTGGACAGCGCCGGCCTGCTGGCTCCGGTGCTGGAAAGCCTGCTGCGGGCAGTCCAGCTCCACCTTGACCGGCGGGCCTGCGGGGCGTTCCGGGTGGGGGCTGTGCTGTTTTCCAACCAGCACGGCCCGCTGGGAGCCACCGACACTGCCGCACAACTGCTGAACGAATGGAAGGAGCATTGAGATGGTACATTTTGTGGGCGCAGGCCCCGGCGCACCCGATCTCATCACCCGGCGGGGCGCGGCCCTGCTGCAGGAAGCCGACTGCATCATTTATGCGGGCAGTCTGGTCAACCCGGCCCTGCTGGGGCTGGCGAAGCCGGAGTGTGCCGTTTACAACAGCGCCGAGATGACGCTGGAACAGGTGCTGGACGTGATGCGCCGGGTGGAAGCCGCAGGCGGGACCACCGTGCGGCTCCACACCGGCGACCCCTGCCTGTATGGGGCCATCCGGGAGCAGATGGACGCACTGGATGTGGATGGCATCCCCTATGATGATACCCCCGGCGTGTCCAGCTTTTGCGGGGCGGCGGCGGCGCTGAACGCTGAGTACACCCTGCCCACCATCAGCCAGACCGTGATCATCACCCGGATGGAGGGGCGCACCCCGGTGCCGGAAAAGGAGAAGCTGGCCAGCCTTGCCGCCCATGGGGCGACCATGGTGATCTTCCTCTCCATCGGCCTCATCGACAAGGTGCAGCAGGCCCTGCTGGCGGGCGGAGCCTACACGCCGGAGACCCCTGCCGCCGTGGTCTACAAGGCCAGCTGGCCGGAACAAAAAGTGGTGCGCTGCACCGTGGGCACGCTGGCCGGGAGCACCCGCGCCAACGGCATCACCAAAACAGCGCTCATCGTGGTGGGGGAATTTCTGGGCACCCGGTATGAGCGGAGCAAGCTCTACGACCCAACCTTTACGACGGAGTTCCGCAAGGGGGCAGACCAGTGACCCGCGCCTATCTCGCCTTTACGGAAAAAGGGCTGGCGCTGGCCCAAAAGCTGGCCAGTGCCCTGCCCGGCACCGTAGACCGCTGCGGCCATGGTGGGCCCGGCCTTGCCGATTGGGCTGCGGAGCAGTTCGCCCATGCGGATGCCCTGATCTTTGTGGGGGCTGTGGGCATAGCGGTGCGGGCCATTGCGCCCCACTGCCGGAACAAGGCGGTGGACCCTGCCGTGGTGGTGCTGGACGAGTGCGGTCATTTTGCGGTGCCGATCCTTTCGGGCCATCTGGGCGGGGCCAACGATCTGGCCCGGGCGCTGGCGGCGGTCTGCGGTGCGGTGCCGGTCATTACCACGGCCACCGATGCCAACGGGGTGTTTGCCGTGGATGCGTGGGCCAGGCACCAGAACTGCGCCGTGCTGGAGCCGGGGCGCATCAAGCGCGTCAGCAGCAGGCTGCTGGCGGGCGGGCCGGTGCGGTACCGGTCGGAATTCCCCATTGCCGGGCAGGCCCCTGCCGGGGTGGTCCCGGCGGGGGAGGCAGAGCGTGCCGACTTTGCCCTGACCCTTTTCCCGGCGGGCGATGCGCTGCACCTGATCCCGAAGATCGGTGTGCTGGGCATCGGGTGCAGGCGGGGGACCAGCGCCGCACAGCTGGAAGCGGCCTTTGCACAGTTCTGCGCGGCCCACGGCCTTGCAGCAGTGTGCATCACGGCGGCGGCCAGCATCGACCTGAAAGCCGATGAGCCGGGCCTGCTGGAATTTTGCAGAGCCCACGGTTGGCCGGTGCAGTTCTATTCTGCCGCACAGCTGCAGAACGCCCCCGGGCAGTTCACACCTTCGGCCTTTGTCCGGAGCGTGACCGGTGTGGACAATGTCTGCGAGCGGGCGGCGGTGCTGGCGGCAGGCGGCACGATCATTCTTCCCAAACAGGCGGGCGGCGGCGTGACCTTTGCGCTGGCGCTTCGTCCCTTTGCCCCGGATTGGAGGTGGCAGGATGCCTAAGGTTGTTTTTGTTGTCGGGCTTGGGCCCGGGGATCCCCGGTTTCTGACCGCACAGGCGCAGAGCGCCTTAACGCAAGCCGAGGTGCTGTGCGGCTATACGGTCTATCTGGATCTGGTGCGCCCTTACTTCCCGGACAAGCTCTATTATTCCACCGGCATGACCAAGGAGATCGACCGCTGTCGCTGGGCGCTGGAAACGGCCCGGAGCGGCAGGGCGGTGGCGCTGGTCTGCTCGGGAGATGCCGGGGTCTACGGTATGGCAAGCCCTCTGCTGGAGCTGGCCGAGCATTTCCCGGACGTGACGGTGGAGGTGGTGCCCGGCCTGACCGCCGCCCTGAGCGGCGGTGCGGTGCTGGGTGCCCCGCTGGCCCACGATTTCTGCGTGCTCTCCCTCTCTGACCGGCTTACGCCGTGGGAGGTCATCGAGCGGCGGCTGGCGGCAGCAGCCATGGGGGATTTCTGCATCGCGCTGTACAACCCCTCCTCCAAGGGGCGGCCGGACTATCTGGCGCGGGCGGTGCGCATCCTGCTGGCAAACGGCAAAGCACCCGGAACGGTCTGCGGCATTGTGCGGAACATTGGCCGGGAGGGGCAGGAAAGCCGCGTTCTGACGCTGGCTGCGCTGGAAACCACCCCGGTGGATATGTTCACCACCGTGTTTGTCGGCAACGCCCAGACCCGCCAGCTGAGCGGGCGGATGGTCACGCCGCGGGGGTACCGCGCATGAGGGTCGTGGTATTCAGCGGCACCACCGAGGGCCGTGTGTTTTCGAAGCAGCTGGCCGCACTGGGGGCCGAGGTACTGGTCAGCGTGGCCACCCCGCTGGGGGCCGAGGAACAGGGCGAAAGGTCCGGCATCACCGTCCACTGCGGGCGGCTGACCCCGGAGGAGATGACCGCCCTGCTGCAGGGGGCTGACCTCTGCGTGGATGCGACCCATCCGTATGCGGTGGAGGCCACCCGGAACATCCGGGCAGCCTGCAAAACAGCGGGCACGGAGTACCGCCGCCTGCTCCGGCCCGAAAGCCCACTGCCTGCCGGGAGCATGGTGTTTGCCTCTGCGGCCCACGCGGCGGGATTTCTGGCCCGAACGCAGGGAAATGTCCTGCTTGCCACCGGGGCCAAGGAGCTTTCTGCCTTTGCTGTGCTGGAACCGGCACGGCTTTTTCCCCGTGTCCTGCCCACCCGGGAGGGCATTGCCGCCTGCGAGGGGGCAGATATCCCCCATAAGAACATTATCGCCATGCAGGGGCCGTTCTCCTATGCGCTGAACCGGGCGCTGATGGAGCAGTTTGCCATCCGCTTCCTCGTTACCAAAGATGGCGGCGCGGCGGGCGGCTTTGAAGAAAAAGCCCGGGCAGCGCAGGACACCGGGGCACAGCTCATCGTCATCCGCCGCCCGGCCGAGCAGGGCGAAACGGCGGAACAGATCCTGACACATTGTAAGGAGATGCTGCAATGATCACACTCATCGGGATGGGGTCGGGCACGCCGGAAAGCCTGACCGCGCAGGGCCTTGCCGCCCTGCAGAACGCCGGACTGATCCTGGGGGCAAAGCGCCTGCTGGAACAGCTGCCGCAGGGCTGCACGGAACACCGGAAGGCCCTGTATCAGCCTGAGGATGTCCTTGCCGCGCTGGCGGCTGACCCGGAGGTGGATGCTGCCCTTGTGTACAGCGGCGACACCGGGTTTTACTCCGGTGCGGCCCAGCTGCTGCCGATGCTGCGGGCTTTTGGCATCTCCTGCCGGGTGCTGCCGGGGCTTTCCAGCGTTCAGCTGCTGGCCGCTGCGGTGGGCCGCTCCTGGCAGGAGTGGAAGCTGGTCTCGGCCCACGGCTGTGCCTGCGACCCGGTGGCCGAGTGCCTGACAGCCGGGGGAAAGCCTGTGTTTTTCCTGACCGGCGGGGCCGAAACGCCTGCCTCCCTCTGCGGCCGGCTGGCTGCCGCCGGGCTGGGCGATGCCCATGTGCTGGTGGGGGAAGAGCTGGGCCGGGCAGAGGAAAAGATCCTGTTCGGCACGGCGCAGGAGTTTGCGCAAAAGCAGTTTGCAAGCCTGAGCGTTCTGCTTGTGGAGCATCTTCCTCAGCCGCCCCGGCGGGTGCCCGGCTTCCCGGATGAAGCCTTCCACAGGGGAGAGGTGCCCATGACCAAGCAGGAGGTGCGGGCGGCGGCGCTGGCCAAGCTGGCCGTGCAGCCCGGCGATACCCTGTGGGATGTGGGCGCGGGCACCGGCAGCGTGAGCGTGGAGCTGGCGCTGGCCGCACCCCGGGGGCATGTGTATGCCGTGGAGTGTGACCCGGAGGCCTGCGGGCTCATCCGGCAGAATCGGGAAACGTTCCACGCCTGCAACCTGACACTGGTAGAGGGCCGCGCCCCCGCCGCGCTGGCTGACCTGCCCGCCCCGGATGCCGTGTTCATCGGCGGGACCAAGGGGGGCATGGAGGCTGTGGTGGACACGGTGCTTGCCCGGAATCCGAACGCCCGCATCTGCATCTCTGCCATTGCGCTGGAAACGCTGAGTGCCGCCGTGGCCGCACTGACTGCCCACGGCCTTGCTGCGGAGGTAACGCAGATCGCGGTCAGCCGCACCCGGCCTGCGGGCAGGCTCCACCTGCTGATGGCCAATAACCCCATCTTCCTTATCACAGGAGAACGCAAATGATCCAATTTCTTGTGGCCGCGCCCTGTTCCGGCAGCGGCAAAACCACACTGACCTGCGCCCTGCTGGCGGCGCTCAAGCGGCGGGGGCAGGACCCCTGCTCCTTCAAGAGCGGGCCGGACTATATCGACCCCATGTTTCACCGGGCCGTGCTGGGGGTGGAAAGCCACAACCTCGACCTGTTTTTCTCTGCGCCGGAGACCGTGCGCGCACTTTATGCGCAGGCCGCCGCCGGGCACGGGGCAGCCATGTGCGAGGGTGCCATGGGCTTTTACGATGGACTGGGCGGCGTGAGCGATACCGCCAGTGCCTGGCATCTGGCCGATACGCTGGGCCTGCCGGTGCTGCTGGTGGTCCAGCCCAGAGGGGCCAGCCTGACACTGGCGGCCCAGATCAACGGGCTGAAACAGTTCCGCACCCCCAGCCATCTGGCGGGCATCCTGCTCAATGACTGCGCCCCCCATTTGTATGCCCTGCTGGCTCCCATGCTGGAACGTGAGACCGGCCTGCCGGTGCTGGGCTATCTGCCCCACTTGCCGGATGCCGCCCTTGAGAGCCGCCACTTAGGGTTGAAAACTGCCGGGGAGATCGCGGACCTGCAGCAGAAGATCAGCCGGATGGCCGATGCGCTGGTGGTGGATTGGGAGAAGCTTTTTGCCCTGACCGAGTGCGCAGCGCCTTTGGTACACACCGATCGGTTCCCCCTTGCGGGAGAGCTGCCGCCCCAGGGAGGAGAGGAACAGCGCCCCCGCGTTCCCATTGCCGTTGCAAGGGATGCGGCGTTTTGCTTCACCTACGCCGAAACGCTGGAAGCACTGGAGCGGGCGGGGGCGGAGCTCTGCTGGTTCAGCCCCCTGCAGGACTCCGCCCTGCCGGAGCAGATCGGCGGGCTCTACCTGCCCGGCGGCTACCCGGAGCTGTATGCCGGGCAGTTGAGCGCGAACCGCTCCATGCTGGCCTCTGTGCGCCGGGCTGTGGAGCGCGGTCTGCCCACGGTGGCCGAGTGCGGGGGCTTTCTCTATCTGGGCCAGAGCCTGGAGGATGCCAATGGGGAACGCTGGCCCATGGCAGGTGTTCTGCCGGGGCAGGGCTTCCGGGTGGGGAGGCTGGTGCGGTTTGGATACGCGGCATTGACTGCCCACGCCGACAGTATGCTGTTCCGCGCCGGGGAGCGTCTGCCGGTGCACGAGTTCCACCACTGGGATTCCACAGACAACGGCACCGGCTTTACCGCCGCAAAGCCCAACGGGAAGCAATGGGACTGCGGCTTTGCAAATGAGCATTTCTATGCGGGCTTCCCGCATTTGTATTGGGCGGGCACGGCCCTGCCCCGGCGGTTCGTGGATGCCGCCGCACACTATCATCAAGAGGAACAGGACCAATGACAGAGCTTGAACTGAAACAGCTTCTTTCCAGGATCACCCGGCCGGACGAGACCGCACGCACCGCCGCCCACGCTCACTGGGCCAGCCTGGCCAAGCCGCTGGGCGGGCTGGGCAGGCTGGAGACCATGCTGGAGGATGCCGCCGCCCTGACCGGCACGGCAGAGCTGGCGTTTTCCCACCGGGCCGTGCTGGTGCTCTGCGCCGACAACGGCGTGGTGGCGCAGGGCGTGAGCCAGACGGACCAGAGCGTGACCCGGGCCGTGGCCGAGAACCTTGCCGCCCGGCGCACCAGTGTCTGCCAGATGGCAAAAACGGCCCGCTGCGAGGTAGTGCCTGTGGACCTTGGCATGGCCGGGGAGCCGGTGCCCGGGGTGCAGAACTGCCGCATTGCCGCCGGGACGGCGGATTTCACCACCGGCCCTGCCATGACCCGCCAGCAGGCGGTGGATGCCATTGCGGCGGGCATCGGGCTTGTCCGGGCGCAGAAGGCGGCGGGGATGCAGCTGCTGGCCACGGGGGAGATGGGCATTGGCAACACCACCACCTCCAGCGCCGTGGCTGCGGTTCTGCTGGGTCAGCCCGTGGAGCGGATGACAGGCCGGGGTGCGGGCCTTTCCGACGCAGGGCTTGCCCGCAAGCTGGATGCCATCCGGCGGGGCATTGCGCGGAATCAGCCCGATGCCGCTGACCCGCTGGACGTGCTTTCCAAGCTGGGCGGGTTCGACATCGCCGGGCTGTGCGGTGTTTTTCTGGGCGGCGCGCTGGAAGGCCTGCCCGTGCTGATGGATGGCTTCATCAGCGGGGTGGCGGCTCTGTGCGCGGTGCGGCTCTGCCCCGCTGCGGAAAAGGCCGTGTTTGCCAGCCACTGCTCCACCGAACCGGCAGCAAGGCTGGTGCTGGAAGCGCTGGGCAAAGCGCCCCTGCTCACCGCCGGGCTCCATCTCGGCGAGGGCACCGGAGCGGTGGCAAGCATCCCGCTGTGGGATATGGCACTGGCCGTTTACCGCGATTGCTATTCCTTCACGGAGGGCGGCATCACGCCGTACACCCCCCAATGCTGACGCTGGTATTGGGCGGTGCCGCCAGCGGCAAGAGCGGGTATGCCGAGAGCCTGGTGCTGAAAACCGCGCTTCCGCGCTATTACATCGCCACCATGCAGGTGTGGGATGCCGAGTGTGCCGCCCGGGTGGAAAAGCACCGGAAGATGCGGGCGGCAAAGCAGTTTGAGACCGTGGAGTGTCCCCTGCATCTGGAGAACATCCGTCTGCCTGCCCGGGGAACTGCGCTGTTGGAGGATCTGGGCAACCTGGCCGCCAACGAGCTCTACGACCCCGCCGGGGCGGGAGAAAATGCGGCTTCGGCCATTTTGGAAGGACTGGACCAATTGGCCGGACAATGCGCGCACCTCATCGTGGTCTCCAACGAGGTGTTCAGCGGCGGTGCCGACTATGCAGGCGATACCGGGCGCTACCTGAAAGCGCTGGCGCAGGTGAACAATGCCCTTGCCGCCCGGGCTGACCATGTGGTGCGGGTGGTGTGCGGCATCCCGGTCTATTATAAAGGAGTGGAAAAATGATTGGATTGCAGACCATTGCAGTGGCCTTTGCCATGTTTTCGGCCCTGCCGGTGCCGCAGTTCGCGTGGAACCAGAAAAACATGCGGTATGCCATGTGCGCCTTCCCGCTCATCGGGGGGGTCATTGGCGGGCTGTGGTGCCTGTGCGGCGCTCTGCCCCTGCCGATGCCCGCAAAAGCGGCGGGGTTCTGCCTGATCCCGGTCTGGGTCACGGGCGGCATCCACCTGGATGGCTATGCCGACACCTGCGATGCCCTTTCCAGCTATGGCGACCGGGAAAAGAAGCTGGAGATCCTCAAAGACCCCCACTGCGGTGCCTTTGCGGTGATCCGGCTGTGCAGTTATTTTGCGGCCTACCTTGCCCTTTGCGCCTGCGTGGACTTTACGCCCCGGGTGGGCCTGTGCTGGACACTGGCCCTTGTGCTGGAACGGGCCCTCTCGGGCCTGGCCGTGGCATCGTTCCCGAAGGCAAAGAACACCGGCCTTGCCCACACCTTTGCCACGGCGGCGGATCAGACCACCGTCCGCCGGGTGCTGATGGTGCTGGCCGCTCTGCTCAGCGCCGCCCTGCTGGCACTGGGCGGCTGGGCGCTGGTGCTGGCGGCGTTGCTGGTGTTTGCACGCTACTATGTTGTTTCGGACAAGCAGTTTGGCGGCATCACCGGCGATCTGGCCGGGTGGTTTTTGCAGAAAGCCGAGCTGTGGATGCTGGCGGCGCTGTGTGCCTGCCAGTGGGGAGGACTGTTATGATCTTTATCACCGGGCCGCTGTACAGCGGCAAGCGCACCTTTGCCCAGCGCCTGCCCGGCACCCGCATTGCGGAGGTGCAGGCCCTGGCCGCAGAGGCTGAGGATCTGGAAAAGCTTGCGGAGGAGCTCTCCGCTTATGATATCGTGATGGCCACCGAGGTGGGCGGCGGCGTGGTGCCCGTGGACGCAGGGGAGCGGGCCGCCCGGGAAGCCGCCGGGCGGCTGGCCTGCCTGCTGGCGGCCCGGGCCGGGTGCGTGGTGCAGATGTTCTGCGGCATCCCCACAGTATTGAAAGGAGAACTGCCCCCATGCTGATCTATCTTCTGCGCCACGGCCTGACGGCCTACAATGCCGAAAAGCGCTATCAGGGCCAGCGGGATATCCCCCTGTGCCCCGCGGGCCGCGCCCGGCTGCGGCAGGCTGACCTCCGGCCGGAAACGGTCTATATCACCCCACTCTGCCGCACCCGGCAGACCGCTGAGGTGCTCTTCCCGGGTGCAAGGCTCGTGGAGGTGAAAGACCTGCAGGAGATGTGCTTCGGCAGCTTTGAGGGCCGCAATTTCATTGAGATGGAGCACGACCCGGATTATCTGGCCTGGGTGAACGCCAACTGCGAAAGCCCCTGCCCGGACGGCGAGACCAAGGCTGTCTTTTCGGAGCGGGTGTGCAGGGCCTTTGCCGCACTGGTGGACAAGGCCCTTGCCGATGGGGAAGAGACACTGGTCATTCTGGCCCACGGCGGCACCCAGATGGCTGCCATGGAGCGCTACGCTCTGCCCCATGCGGATTATTACCATTGGTGCGCCCCCAACGCGGGCGGCTACGTTCTGGATGCAGGAGATTGGGCGGAGCAGCGGGTGCTGCACCTGCTGAAGACTGTGCAGTACACAAAGGAGGATGCCCGATGATCGAATACGCAGTACTCGGCGGTTTTGTGCTGGACTGCCTCTTCGGCGACCCGGCCTGGCTGCCCCACCCGGTGGTGTACATGGGCAAGGCCATCTCGGCGCTGGAAAAGCGCCTGCGGGCCCGTCTGCCCAAAACGCCTCAGGGGGAACTGCTGGGCGGGGCCATTGTGGCGTTCTGCCTGCCGGTGGGCACCTTTCTGCTGACGAGCCTGGTCTGCCTGGGAGCTGCCCGCATCAGCCCGTGGCTGGGGCTGGCCGTCCAGATGTTCTGGTGCGGGCAGGCACTGGCCGCAAAGGGGCTGGCGCAGGAGAGCACCAATGTTTACCGGGAACTGGTCAAGCCCGACCTGCCTGCCGCCCGCAGGGCGGTCAGCCGCATCGTGGGGCGGGACACCCAGGATCTGACGCTGGAGGGGGTGACCAGAGCCGCTGTGGAAACGGTGGCCGAAAATGCCAGCGACGGCGTGATCGCGCCCCTGCTCTATATGCTCATCGGCGGGGCACCGCTGGCCCTGACCTACAAGGCCATCAACACGATGGACAGTATGCTGGGCTACAAAAACGAAAAATACCTCTACTTTGGCCGCATCCCGGCCAAGCTGGACGATGCGGCAAATTACCTTCCCAGCCGCCTTGCCGCCCTGCTGTGGGTGGCTGCCGCGGCCTTTACGCACAATGACGCAAAAGGGGCGTGGAAGATCTGGCGGAGGGACCGCCGGAACCACGCCAGCCCCAACAGCGCCCAGACCGAGAGCGCCTGCGCCGGTGCGCTGGGGGTGCAGCTGGCCGGGCCCGCCTATTACTTTGGCGAATACTACGCCAAGCCCACCATCGGCGATCCGCTGCGCCCCATTGAACCGGAGGATATCCTGCGTGCCAACCGGATGATGTACGTGGCAAGCGCCTTTGCACTGGCGTGGGGCGTGGCAATACGGGCTGTTTTGTAATCACCCTCGCCCTCTCAGTCATGCTTTGCATGACAGCTCCCCCAAAGGGGGAGCCAAGAGCTGGGATCCAGAACCATCCGGGAAAAGGAGAACGAACATGCAACTAGTACATGGCGGCGATTGGGCCGGTTACCGGGCCGAGTTCGGGCGGGATGCGCTGGATTTTTCGGCCAACGTCAGCCCGCTGGGCCTGCCGGAAGGGGTGGCCCGGGCCATCACGGCGGCATTGCCCACGGCGGACCGCTACCCCGATCCCCTGTGCCGGGAGCTTCGGGCAAGGCTGGCGCTCCATGAGGGGGTGCCGGCGGAGCAGATCCTCTGCGGCAATGGGGCGGCAGACCTCATCTTCCGGCTGGTCTGGGCCAGAAAGCCCCGCCGGGCACTGGTCACCGCCCCCACCTTTGCGGAGTATGCCACTGCTTTGGAAAGTGTCGGCTGCACGGTGGAACGCTTCTTTTTGCGGGAGCAGGAGGACTTTGCGGTCACGGATGCGTTCTGTGCGGCCATCCGCCCGGGGGTGGACACGGTGTTCCTCTGCCAGCCCAACAACCCCACCGGCCAGCTGACGGCCCTGCCGCTGGTGGAGCAGATCCTCCACCGCTGCGCGGCGTGCGGCACCCTGCTGGTGGTGGACGAATGCTTCCTTGATTTCCTGCCCGACCATGCCCTGCACACGGCAAAAGGCCTGCTGGGGGAGGGAAATCTGGTCATCCTGAAAGCCTTTACCAAGCTCTACGGCATGGCGGGCGTGCGGCTGGGCTATGCCCTGAGTGCCGACACAGCACTGCTGGAACAGATGCAGGCCTGCGGCCAGCCCTGGGGCGTGTCCAGTCTGGCTCAGGCGGCAGGCCTTGCCGCACTGGAGGAGACAGCGTATGTGGAAAAGGTCCGGGCCCTCATTGCCGAACAGCGGCCCCGCCTGACGGCCGGGCTGCGGACGCTGGGCCTGCGGGTGCTGGACGGCAGGGCAAATTACCTGCTGTTTCAGGCCCCGGAGACGCTGGGAGAAGCCCTGCGGCAAAGGGGTGCTGTGCTGCGCAGCTGTGCGAACTACCCCGGGCTGGGCCCCGGCTGGTACCGCACCGCCGTGCGCACCGGGCCTGAAAACGAACAGCTTTTGAAACTTCTTGCGGAGGTGCTGAAATGAGCAAGGCAAAGTGCATCATGGTGCAGGGAACCATGAGCGGTGCAGGCAAAAGCCTGCTGTGCGCCGCCCTCTGCCGCATTTTTGCGCAGGACGGTTACCGCGTGGCTCCCTTTAAAAGTCAGAACATGGCGCTGAACAGCTTTGTCACCCGGGATGGGCTGGAAATGGGCCGGGCACAAGTGGTGCAGGCGCAGGCCGCAGGCATCGAGCCGGATGTGCGGATGAACCCCATCCTGCTCAAGCCCAGCAGTGACGTGGGCAGTCAGGTCATCGTGAACGGTGAGGTGCGGGGCCAGATGTCCGCCGCCGCCTACTTCAAAATGAAAAGAGCGCTCATCCCGGAGATACTCTCGGCCTACAACAGTCTGGCCGAAACCGTGGACATCATCGTCATCGAGGGGGCCGGAAGCCCGGCGGAGATCAACCTGAAGGCAGATGATATCGTCAACATGGGCCTTGCCCGGCTGGTGGATGCCCCCGTTCTGCTGGCGGGAGACATCGACCGGGGCGGTGTGTTCGCCCAGCTGTACGGCACAGTGGCGCTGCTGGAGCCGGAGGAGCGCGCCCGCATCAAGGGGCTGCTCATCAATAAATTCCGCGGCGATGTGGAGATCCTGCGCCCCGGCCTTGCGATGCTGGAAGAAAAAACGCAGCTGCCGGTGCTGGGGGTCGTGCCCTACCTGAAGGTGGACATTGAGGACGAGGATTCCCTTTCCACCCGGCTGGATGCGGGCAAAACGGTCCACCCGCTGGATGCGGCCATCCTCCGCCTGCCGCACATCTCCAACTTTACCGATTTCATGCCGCTGGAGCAGCACCCGCTGCTGGGCGTGCGGTATGTGCAGAATACCCGCCAGCTGGGCACACCGGATCTCATCATCCTGCCCGGCACCAAGAACACGGTGGATGACCTGCTCTGGCTGCGGCAGTCCGGGCTGGAAGCAGCCCTGTTGAAGCTGGCGGCCAGCGGCACGCCGGTGCTGGGGGTCTGCGGCGGGTATCAGATGCTGGGCGAGACGCTGGCCGACCCTGAGGGCACGGAGAGCGGTACGGCGCAGACCGTGCGGGGGCTGGGGCTGCTGCCCACCCGCACGGTGTTTACCGGCCAGAAGCACCGCACCCAGGACACTGCCGCCGTGACCGCCGCCCCCTTTGCGGGTGCGGCCCTGACCGGATACCAGATCCACACCGGCCGCACCGAGGTGCAGGGCGTGCCTTTCTGCACACTGGCAGACGGTACACCCGAGGGCTGCGTGCAGGACAATGTGTCCGGCACCTACCTGCACGGCCTGTTTGATACCGGGGAGCTTACCGAGAAACTGGTGACCTTGCTCTGCCGGCGCAAGGGCATTGCGCCGGACAGCGCGGCCCTCATCCCGATGGAGCAATACCGCCAGCAGCAGTTTGACCTGCTGGCCGATGGCGTGCGCGGCGCGCTGGATCTGGATGCCGTTTACGCGGCCATGGGGTTGGAGAACCCGCGGAGGAATGCACAATGATCCCACAACATCATCTGCCCGCCGACATTGAGCGGACAAGCCTTTCCATCATCACGGCAGAGCTGGAAGCGCAGGGCCTGACCCCGCCGCCCGAGACTGCCGCTGTGGTCAAGCGGGTCATCCACACCACCGCCGACTTTGACTATGCAAAAAATCTGCGCTTTACGCCGGGGGCTGTGGCAGCAGGTGTGGCCGCCCTGCGGGCCGGGACCCCTATCATCACCGACACCAACATGGCACTTTCGGGCATTTCCAGGCCTGCCCTTGCCCGGCTGGGCGGCAGTGCCCTCTGCTATATGGCGGACCCCGAGGTGGCACGGATCGCAGCCGAGACCGGAACCACCCGGGCAGTGGCCTCCATGCACCGCGCGGCGCAGGAGCACCCCGGGGCCATTCTTGCGGTGGGCAATGCCCCCACCGCCCTGCTGACCATTGCGGAGGAGATCGAGGCCGGGCTGCGGCCTGCCCTGGTCATCGCCGTGCCGGTGGGGTTTGTGAATGTGGTGGAAAGCAAGGAAGCGCTGTTTGCCGCCTGTGCAGCCCACGGCGTGCCTGCCATCGCGGCCATGGGCCGCAAGGGCGGCAGTACCGTGGCCGCCGCAGTCTGCAACGCCCTGGTCTACTCTGCCGCCGAGATGCTGGACCCAGCGGCAAGAGGGTGGAAATAGGGTGGAACCGGTAAAAACGCCCCTTTTTACGCTTTTGCTTGACTTTTTGGCAGAAACAAGGTATCGTTTATCTGTATGACGATTGATATGTGAGCTGATGCTTAGCGTGAAAAAGGAAACAGTATGGCACAGACGATTTTAGAAGAAAAGAAGAAATCACGGCTGATGACAGAGGGCAGCATCTGGAAGAGCATCCTGCTCTTCTCGGTGCCGCTGATCCTGGGCAACATGCTGCAGCAGCTGTACAACACCGCCGATTCCATCATCGTGGGCAACTTTGTGGGCAGCAACGCGCTGGCAGCGGTCGGCTCCAGCGGCTCGCCCATCTTCCTGCTCATCGGGTTCAGCCAGGGCATCGCCGTGGGTGCCGGTGTCGTGGTGTCCCAGTTTCTGGGAGCCAAGGACAGGGAGGGCGCGCACATTGCGGTGCACACCTCCCTGGCCCTTTCGGCCATTCTGGGTGCGATCCTGACCGTGTGCGGCATTGCCGTCAGCCGGGCCCTGCTCACCGCCATGAACACCCCCGCAGAGGTGCTGGAGGATGCGGTGCTCTATATACGGCTCTATTTTGGCGGCGTGCTGTTCAGCGTGGTGTATAACATGGCAGCCGGTATCCTGAACGCCGCCGGCAACTCCAAGCGGAGCCTGCTCTACCTGGGCGTTGCCTCCATCACCAACATCGTCCTCGACCTTGTTCTGATCGCCGGATGCAGGATGGGCGTGGCCGGTGCGGCCATTGCCACCGATATCAGCCAGCTGGTGTCCTGTGTGCTCTCCCTGCGTTTTCTGATGCGGGTGGAGGACGATTACCGCGTGACGGCAAAGGAAGTGCGCGTGCACAAAAAGATGGCGGTCCGCATCATCAAGGTGGGCCTGCCCACCGGTATCCAGAATATGGTCATCTCCCTTTCCAATGTGCTGGTGCAGGTCAGCGTCAACGGCTATGGTGCCGCTGCCATGGCAGGCTTTGCCGCCTATATGAAGGTGGATGGCTTCAACATTCTGCCTGTGCTGAGCTTCGGCATGGCGGCCACCACCTTTGTGGGCCAGAACTTTGGTGCGGGCAAGATCGACCGTGTCAAAAAGGGCACCTTTGTCACCCTGGGGATGTGCATCGTTTACACCATCCTGACCGGCATCCTGCTGCTCGCCTTCCAGGACCCCATCATGCACCTGTTCACCGGCGATGAAACGGTCGTTGCCTACGGCAAGATCTGTATGCTCTATTTCTGCCCCTTCTACTGGATGCTGGGCATCCTGCAGGGCCTTGCCGGTACGGTGCGCGGCACCGGCAAGAGCGTGCCGCCCATGGTGGTGCTGCTGATCTCCCTGTGCCTGTTCCGCATCGTCTGGATCCAGTTTGCCCTGCCCCTGTTTGCGGGCATTGAGGGCGTGCTGCTGGTCTACCCGGTGTCCTGGGCTGTGGGTGCAGTGTTGATGGTGCTCTACGCATGGAAGGGCAAATGGATGCAGCTGCCGGAAGCAATTTCATAAACCGGACGCACCCGATCCCCCGGTGGAAGTGTATTTTATACAAAAAATAACGTATGAATGCATAAAATATTCGGGGGGGGGGTAAAAAATCTGCGAAAATCAGTTGATTTTTGCCGAAAAATGCCGTATACTGAATTATAGTTTCAAATCGAACGACAGACTTCGACAAAAGGGGCTGATAAGATGGAGTGCACGCAGGCAGAGGCTTTTGAACAGTATATTCGGAATCTGCGCGTTGTGCGCTCGATCTCCCGGCCCAGCTTTCCGGAGGGCAAGGCTCCCGCTGCCGTGCTGGAAGAGATCCAGACCAACGCGCTGAGATGCAACGCCCTGATGCGGCAGAATGAGGCACTGCTGGCGCAGTTTGTCTACGACCGCGACCCTGCCTCCCTGACCGAAGCGGATATCCAGGGACTGAGTGACTTTGCGGGCAGGCTGTTCAACTACGCGAACAGCGAGGATATGGGCGTGGCGTTCAAGGTGCATCAGCTGCTGCTGGCAGCGGCCCGCAGCCGGGAAGACGTGCCCATGATCGTCAGGGAGCTGTACTACACGGGCATCACCCTGCATTATATGAACGTCCGGGATGAGGGAACTGGCATCAACCTGTTGGGAGATGCGATCCAGGTCTATTTTACGGAAGCTGCTGAATCCATGTCACGGTATGAACAGCTGGACAGGAATACCCGGCAGTATCTCATCCGCTGTGTGGGCAACACCCGGCTGGGGATGTCCCGCGGCACCCATGCGGAAAGCTGCCGGTATCTGGAGCGGTTCCGCCGCGCAATGGACATCATCCAGTCTGCGCATTACCATGCACTGGACCCGGAGTTCCCCTGGGAAAGCTACATCTATTCCATGCACATGGATCGCATGACCCTGCTGACCCATCTGCGGCAGGAGGAGGATCCCGAGGTGGCGCGGCAGGTGCTGGAATCGGCGGGAAGCGTGGCGCAGGATGATTATTCTGCCGAGGCCATCAACCGGAAGCTGGTTCTGGCGGCCTATCTTTCGGTCTATGCAGAACGTCTGGACGAGGCGGGAGCACAGAGGTATCGTGCAACCGTGGAGCAGGTACGCCGTTCTGCGTATCAGTATCTGGAACAGATGCCGGCCAGCCAGTATCCCCGTGTGGTAAACTCTGCCGCTTGGGAGTTGAGCAAGATCAACACCAGCTCAGATGAAACGGCGAACCGCCGGATGCTGGGCAGTATCCTGGCCGGGCACAAGCCGACCTATGTCCACTCGCTGATGGTGGCAGAGCTGACCCGTGCCCTGCTGCATCGGCAGATCGAGACAAGACCCGAAACACTGGTTGGTCTGCTGGGCTGCAGGAGCGCGGCCGAAGTGCAGGCCCGGCGGGAAGAGTTCTGCCAGACGGCCTATGAGTGCGGCCTGTACCACGACCTTGGCAAGTGTGCTGTTCTGATGTACATCGACAACAATGCCCGCCGCCTGCTGGATGAGGAGTTTTTCTGCATCCAGAGCCACCCAAGGACCGGCGCTGCCATTCTGAATAGAATGGGCTGCGGAAGAACGCTGGCCCCGGCGGCACTCTATCACCACTGCTATTACAACGGCAAGGGCGGATATCCCAATGATGTACCCTCCTGCCCGGCGGAGATCAAGGGGATCGTGGATGCGCTGAGCGTGGCAGACTCGCTGGATGCCGCCACCGATAATATCGGCCGGTGCTACAACCTTGCCAAGCCCTTCCACGCTCTGCTGGAAGAGCTGCGGGCCCAGAGCGGCACCCGCTATGCGCCCAATGTGGTCGCCCTGTTCGAGGATGAGCGTTTCTGCCAGCAGCTGGCAGAGAACACGGATGCCGAGCGCAAAAGGGTGTATCTGCAGGTGTATCACGCCGGAAGTGAAGAAAAATAAACGACCCTCTCCATCATTGCTTCGCAGTGCCACCTCCCCCAAAAGGGAGCGGGCATACGTCAGCGTGATAGAGAGGGTCGCTTTTTTGTTTAAGTCAGGATGAAGCTTTCCCAGTCCACCCTGCCGGTGCAGTTCAGCCGGGGTAGCGGCTCACTTCCAGCAGTTCCTCCGCCCGGCGGACCTGTTCCGCCGTGGGGGGAACAGCATCGGGCAGGGGATAGGAGATGCCCAGCTTCTGCCACTTGAACAGCCCCAGCGTGTGGTAGGGGAGCACCTCCACCCGCTGCACCGTTTTCAGGCTGAGGATGAAATCTGCGGTCCTGCGCAGGCTCTCCTCGTCATCGGTGAGGCCGGGCACCAGCACATGCCGGATCCAGAGCGGAACGCCCAGATCGGAGATATGCCGTGCCATGGCTAAGATGTTGGCATTGTCCCTGCCGGTAAGCTGACGGTGCTTCTCCGGGTCGATCTCCTTGAGATCCAGGATGACCAGACTGGTGGAAGCCATCAGGGTATCAAAGGCGGCCAGGTAGGCGGGGTCATCGGGCTGGAACGGCTGACCGGCCGTGTCCAGCGCGGTGTGTACCCCCTTGGCGCGCGCCAGCTGGAAGAATTTTGTCAAGAAGTCCATCTGCCGCAGCGGCTCGCCGCCGCTGACGGTGATGCCGCCCTTCTTGCCCCAGTAATTGCGGTAGCGCCAGACGTGCTGGAACAGCTTCTCCGGAGACCATTCCGTGCCGCCCTCAGCGCTCCACGTTTCGGGGTTGTGGCAGTATTTGCAGCGCAGGGCACAGCCCTGCAGAAAGACAACGAACCGGACACCCGGCCCGTCCACCGAGCCGAAGCTTTCCAGCGAGTGGACGAGACCGACGGGATCACAGTGCGGCATGGCAGGTGCGGGAGATCACGTCCATCTGCTGCTCGCGGGTCAGGTCGATGAACTTGACCGCATAGCCGGAGACGCGGATGGTGAAGTTAGCGTATTCTTCCTTTTCGGGGTGCTCCATGGCATCCAGCAGCTTCTCCTTGCCGAACACGTTCACGTTCAGGTGGTGTGCACCCTGATCGAAGTAGCCGTCCAGCACCTGCACCAGGTTCTCCTTGCGCTCGCCCTCGCTGTGGCCCAGAGCCTCGGGGTTGATGGTCTGGGTGTTGGAGATGCCGTCCAGAGCCCAGTGGTAGGGCAGCTTGGCCACGGAGTTCAGAGAGGCCAGCAGGCCGTTCTGCTCTGCGCCGTAGCTGGGGTTGGCACCGGGTGCGAACGGGGTGAATGCGGCACGGCCATCGGGCAGAGCGCCGGTGTACTTGCCGTACACCACGTTGGAGGTGATGGTCAGGATGGAGGTGGTAGCCTCGGAGTTGCGGTAGGTGTGGCGCTTCTTGATCATCTCAAGGAAGGTGCGCAGCAGCCAGACGCCGATCTCGTCGGCACGGTCATCGTCGTTGCCGTACTTCGGGAAGTCGCCCTCGACCTCGAAGCTGGTGGCAAGACCCATCTCGTCGCGCACGACCTTGACCTTGGCGTACTTGATGGCGCTCAGGGAGTCGATGACGTGGGAGAAGCCTGCAATGCCGGTGGCAAAGGTGCGGCGCACATCAGTGTCGATCAGGGCCATCTCGGCTTCCTCGTAGTAGTACTTGTCGTGCATATACTGGATCAGGTTCAGCACGTTGACGTACAGGCCGGCCAGCCAGTCCAGCATCTGGACATACTTGGGCAGGACCTCGTCATAGTTCAGGTACTCGCTGGTGATGGGGGCGTAGTTGGGGCCGCACTGCTCGTGGCTCTTCTCGTCCACGCCGCCGTTGATGGCGTACAGCAGGCACTTGGCAAGGTTGGCGCGTGCGCCGAAGAACTGCATCTCCTTGCCGGTCTGGGTGGCAGACACGCAGCAGCAGATGGAGTAATCATCGCCCCACACGGGCTTCATCACGTCATCGTTCTCGTACTGGACAGAGCTGGTGTTGATGGACACCTTGGCGGCGTACTTCTTGAAGCTCTCGGGCAGGGCAGAGGAGTACAGCACGGTCAGGTTCGGCTCCGGTGCGGGGCCCATGTTCTCCAGAGTGTGCAGGAAGCGGTAGCAGTTCTTGGTGACCATGCTGCGGCCGTCCATGCCGATGCCGCCCACTTCCAGGGTGGCCCACACGGGGTCGCCGGAGAACAGCTGGTTGTAGCTGGGGATGCGGGCAAACTTGACCATGCGGAACTTCATCACCATGTGGTCGATCAGCTCCTGGGCCTGGCTCTCGGTCAGGGTGCCGTTCTCCAGATCGCGCTGGATGTAGATATCCAGGAAGGTGGAGATGCGGCCCACGCTCATGGCAGCGCCGTTCTGGGTCTTGATGGCGGCCAGGTAGCCGAAGTAAAGCCACTGGCAGGCTTCCTTGGCGTTCTTAGCGGGCTGGGAGATATCGCAGCCGTAGGCCTCGGCCATCTTCTTCATGCCCTTCAGGGCGCTGATCTGGCGTGCGATCTCCTCGCGCAGGCGGATCACGTCATCGGTCATGGTGCCGTCGCCGCAGTTGGCGAAATCTTCCTGCTTGAACTTGATCAGGGCATCGATGCCGTACAGGGCCACGCGGCGGTAGTCGCCCACGATGCGGCCGCGGCCGTAGGTGTCGGGCAGGCCGGTGATGATGTGGGTGTGGCGGGCGGTCTTCATCTCGGGGGTATAGGCATCGAACACAGCCTGATTGTGGGTGCGGGTGTAGTCGGTAAAGATCTTGTGCAGCTCCTCGCTGGGCTGATAGCCGTAGGTGGTGCAGGCCTGCTCTGCCATCTTGATGCCGCCGTAGGGCATGAATGCACGCTTCAGGGGCTTGTCGGTCTGCAGGCCGACGATCTGCTCCAGATCCTTCAGGGTCTCGTCGATATAGCCGGGGCCGTAAGCGGTCAGGCTGCTGACGACTTCGGTCTCCATGTCCAGCACGCCGCCCTTGGCGCGCTCTTCCTTCTGCAGCTTCTGCAGGGCACCCCACAGCTTATTGGTGGCTTCGGTGGGACCGGCCAGAAAGCTCTCGTCGCCATCGTAGGGTGTATAATTCTTCTGGATGAAGTCGCGGACATTGACTTCCTCTTTCCAGATGCGGCCCTCAAAGCCTTCCCACTGTTCAAAATTGATCATTGGAACCTCCTTGCTCCATTTCATGCGCAAGTTAGCGCATTCTAACTACTGAGCCTTTGAAAAACCGCACTGCATAGGCGGCTTTCTGGGGGCGAAACAGTCTTGAACTGCCGTCTGCGGCAGCCCTGACTACAAGGTGTAGACAAAAATGAAAACCTGCCCACAAAATCTTGCGTTACTATAATAACAAGAACCACTTTAAAAAGCAATAGAAAACAAGTGGGTTTTCTTCCAAAGCAAGGGGGATTCTTTGGGCAGAATGTAGAAAAAAAGCTGAAACCCCGGCGACACACACCTTTTTCGGGAAAAATTGCAAATTGAGGGTTGACAAGACTAACCATCTATGGTATTCTGTTCTCGCAACGGCGGTTAGCTAGCTCTAACCGCGATGCACCAAAAAACGGAGCGTCTGCAAGCGCTCCGTTCCATTCCTCCATTCCATACTCTCTTTTTCTTGGCAGGATGCAGCATTCTGGTTTGCTCTGCATCCGCCGCGCGGCACACAGGGCTCTGGTACGGCACTGTGCGCAGATGAAAACAAAAACGGGACACTCAGCTTGACCACCTGAGTGCCCCGATTTTTGTTTTGTCCCGGTCGTTGATCAGCCGCATCCCGGGGAGCGGACAACATCTTTACACCACCGCATCCCGCAGCAGCTGGTAGATGGCCTCCGCGTTTCCATTGGGGGAGCGGAGGGAGACGAATTTTCCGTTTACCTGGCAGACTCCGTCCGAATAGACGGTGAAGAGCAGGTTCTGGCTGGAACCGTCTGCAAAGCGCAGGGTGATGGAATGCGCTTCGTAGTCGTGGGAGTAGGAGCGAGCGTTCTGGTTGAACTTCTGGTAGCAGCTCGCGTTTTGCAGGATCTTGAAAAATGCCTGATAGGTGTCATCGCCCGCAGAATAGGCGTGGGTGGTAACCACCGATGGGCTCAGGCTGACGGTATCCTCCACATTGACAGAGACGGAAGTGCTTTTATTGATATCAGTTTTCAGGTCAACGCGGCGGTTGGAAACGAACAGCAGCACGAACAACACGACCCAGAGGGCCATGATGGCATAAAAACGGAGACTTTTGTTTTCCATAAGGCGTTCTCCTTTGGTGGGCCGCACAGCTGGGCGGCCAGAGAGGTTCAGAGAGTACGCTTTCATTATAGTGCCGGAACGCGCAGGATGTCAACTGTTCTCCAGATGCTTCTGTGCCGCAAAGGTACCTGCGGCGCTGGCGGCAAACACAAAATAGTAGCTTGCGATGCGGAAGAGCATCAGGGTGCTCATGGCTTCGCCGCTGGTCATAAAGCTGCTGAACACCAGCAGAAAAGCCGTTTCAATGGAGCCCATGCCTGCCACATTGGGCAGGGCGTTGGAAAGGAAGAGCATCAGGCTGGTGAGCAGTTGTACCTGCCAGAAGCTCAGCCCGCAGGAAAGCCCCATGAACCGGATGCAGAACCACGGCAGGGTGAACATCAGAAACAGCTTGAGGGTCTGCACGGCAAGGATGCGGGCACAGCGGCCCTTGTCGGCCAGCAGGAGGCGGCTTTCGGTGGCCAAGGTGTCCAGCTGCTCCAGCCACTTTTCCCGGCGGGTCTGCCATGGTTCCGTTTTGGGCAGAAAGCCCATGGCCCAGCGGGCCAGCCGCTGCACCAGCGGCGAGACACAGAGCAGCACCAGCGTCACGATGACCAGCGCCACCACGCAGTAGGCGGCGGGCAGATAGTGCATCACGCCGGAGGTGTTGGCGGCGAGCCAACGGTGCTGCAGCAGGAGCATCACAGTGGCATAGAGCAGAACAGTGGTCTTGTGGAATACATATTGCAGGGTCATCAGGCCCACACCGGGGCCCAGCGGCAGGCCGCAGTGGTAGAGATAGTAGGACTCCATGGGCACAGCCCCGGCACCCAGGCCGACCACGTTGCCAAAGGTGCCCACAAAGGCGGCATCCAAGCCGCGCCGCAGGGTAAAGCCCGGCAGGCGGCAGCGGATGATGAGCCAGCAGACGATTCCCTCAAGCAGGGGGTATGTCAGGCCGATGGCCAGCACCAGCAGCACCTGCCAGAAGGAGAGCTGGGCCAGTGCGGTCGAGATCTCAGACCAGTGGCTGCTGAAGATGAAAACCACTACACAGGTCAGCGCCAGCAGCACCAGCAGAGAAAGGATCGCCTTTTTGCGGGAGGGCTGCTGGGGGGTGTTGGTCTGTTCCATGGGACAAGGCTCCTTTCACGATACTGCTTGCAGTATAACACAGCGGGGCCTTGCTTTTGTGAACTGAAACAAAATTTTTCTCGTCACTTTGTGTGATATGATAAAAAAGAACCTCTCCGGCTCACTTCGTTCGCCAGCTTTCCTATGAGGAGAAGTGGCATTGCGAAGCAATGACGGAGAGGTTTTGTGTTACTTTTTCGCTGTCAGATCTTCCACAGCAGCCCGGAGCGTCTGCTCAAAAGCCTCCTTGGAATAATACTGCTCGTACATTTTACGGCATTCTGTCCGCATGGAGGCCAGCTCTTCCGGGTGTTTAATGGCGTGCTCCAGCAGGACAGCCAGCTGCTGCGGGTCGTCGTCGTGGTAAACGAAGCCGTTCCGCCCCTCGGAGATGAGCCCGGCGGTGCCGGTGTGCTCCGATACGATGGACGGCTTGCCGAAGATCAGACCCTCAGTGACAAAGGTGGGCATGGGATCATCGCGGGACGCACAGACCAAACCGGTGCACTGCTCCATCAGGCTCTTGATCTCGTCACGGGTGAGCCGCTTGCAGTAGAACACGTTTTCCGGGTAGTCTGCGGTCAGGGTGCGGACGGAATCCATCATCTCCTTGTCAGCGGCCTGGCCCACAAAGAGGAAGGAGGCCTTCTCCCGTACCTCGGGCGGCAGCAGGCGGATGGCCTTGCAGAAGATATCGTGACCCTTGCGGCGCTCAAAGGAGCCCACCGTGGCAAACAGCGGGCGGCCGCGGTTGTAGCCCAGATCGGTGCGGACAAAGTTCTCTGCCGCGTAATCAGGCAGGCCGTAGATGAGCGGCCGGATCTCGAACTCGGGCCGCACGGCGTGCATGGCATTGGCGGCGTGGCTGCCCACCGAGTAGACCCGGACATTCTCCCCCAGCTGGGTGGGGATCTGGTGGGCAATGTGGGGGTAACCCGCAAAGGCATCGTGGAGCCACCACAGCACCGGTACGGCGGTGCCGCTCAGGGCACGGACAGCCCGGGCCATGACCACCGTGTTGACGATGACGAAGTCGGCACAGAGAGCCATGCCCCAGGCATCGGAGACATTGCGGCAGGACGAACGGGTGATGACCGAGGCCCCGGCATCCAGGAAGAGATGCAGGGAGCCGCCGTCACTGGGGCCCAGCACAAGTACCTCATACCCCATGCTGCGCAGCACCGGCACGGCACTCACCAGCACGATGGGCGCGCCGGTCATATCCAGCACATGGCTCATAATAAAGGCGCGTTTGCCGTGGGCCGAAAACGCATCCTCGGCGCAGATGCCGCGCTCGTAGTGGAGCAGGGCCTGCGGGATGAGAGTGGGCTTAGTGCAGAGCTGCGCGGCCAGCGCCAGCAGCTCAGGCACATTTTCGGGGTCATGGGCGGCGGCGCGGCAGCGCTCCAGCAGGGCGCGGCTGACCACGGCGCAGCGGTTTTGCGCCTGCAGCGGCTGGCTCTGATAGAGGGCAGTTGCCCCGCCAAAACCGAACACCGCATTGCAGACGACGTAATCCGCCCCATCCTGCAGGGCTTTGGCAAAGTACATCAGGGCGGTAGACATCAGCTCTACGTCCTCAGCGGCCAGAAGCACGCCGTCCACGCTTGCGGTCAGTTCCCCGTCCAGCCGGTCCACCAGCCGGAACTTGCGGTGGAGCTGGTCGGTCAAGGTGGCTTTCAGGGCCGTGCTGCGGGCCGATGCGCAGACCAGCAGATAGGTGCTCTGGGTGTTGCTGTACTCCTGCAGGGCCAGCTGACGCTGCTGCAGGGGGGTGTAATTGTTATACATGGCTGTTCCTCCGTTCCGCTTCTCAGTTTCCACGGTGGAACAGGCGCATCAGGCTGCGGATGGGAGCAGTGAGCTTCCAGCTTTTACTGGAAAACACGCTTTCCAGCGAGGTCTCGTAGGCATTGCTCCGGGCCTGCAGATCGGCGTTTTTCTGGCACAGCTGCGCGATCTCCTGCCGCAGGGCGGCCAGCATCTGCTGCTGGGCCGCGGCATTCTGCTCCAGCTGCTGGATATGCTGCTTTTCGCTGTCCTTGCGCAGCTGGAGCTGCTGCACGCCCTGCAGCACGGCGCAGAACAAAGGCTCGTCCGTCAGGGTCTCCAGCGGGAAGTAGCCGTAGCTCACCACCAGCTTCATCCCGGCGGGGTAGTGGGTGGTGCCCTCCAGCCGGTAGTTGGGGTCATCGCCCAGGAACAGGGTGCTGCCGCCGGAAAGGTTCAGGCCGTTGGTGGGTGTGCAGATGATGCGGTCATCTGAAAAGATCAGGTTGGTGATGCAGCAGGGCAGCTCACCCGGGTCGAACCGCAGGGCCTGTGCAGCCACCGGCAGCTCAAAGGTCGCGGTCACGGCACCGGTCAGCTCGTCGGTGGTGCAGTCGGGTGCGGTCAGGGTGTCCTTTTCCGAAAAGCCGAAGCCTGCATCATAATAGAGCAGCGGCTGCAGCAGAGTGGGCGAGTCAGTATGCATCTCGCGCTGGGGGTGTGCCGCAAGGTAGGACTGCACCTTCTGTTCCAGGGAAAGGCAGCGCTCTGCCAGATGGGAAGCACCTTCGTCCGAAAGCTTGAGCTGCTGTTCCAGCTCGGCGATCTTTTCCTGCAGAGCCGCAGTGTTCTCAGGAGCTGCGTTGTTCATAACCGGATTCTCCTCATAATATTATTTCACTTCAGCAGAGGGGGTACCCTCCGCAAAAAATCAGTGTTTTGCCGCAAAATGACGCTCGGGCGTTTCGGTGCGGGCGCTGCGCCGGCGGGGCGCTTCCGCCGTCTTCTGCTCCCGGCGGGAGGTGAGCCAGAACTTCAGGTCCCGGCGGCGCACCAGCAGCTCGCAGATGAGCAGGGTGGAGCCCAGCGAAAGGGTGAACTGCAGCACCATGCCCAGCACCGGGTGAGCCGCAAACTTCTGGGGCATCAGATACCAGGGAATGGCCGTGAGCTCCACGGTGTGGACGCAGAAGATGAACAGCGAACGGCGGCCAATGGCCTGGATGGCGTGGGTGACAACGTTTTCCACCCTGCGCTGGAACCAGATGACGATGGAAAGGATGCCCAGGCCCGTTACAGCATCCAGCAGGATGCTCACGGGGCCGAGGGTCCACTCGGCCATCGAGACGCAGTCGGTGCTCTTGGTAAGAAGCACCAGTGCGGCCACAGCCAGCGCCGCCGCGATCATCCCGCCGCGCAGACGGGGCGAAAGGGGCTGATCAAAGATCTTATATTTCTTGGCAAGATAGCCCACATACAGGGCCGGAACGGTGACCATGCCCTGGCCGATGCAAAAAGGAGCCTCCCAGGTGATGCAGATGCCCCAGCCTAACAGCATGGTACCCAGCACCGCCCAGTTTATGTACTGCTCCGGGAAGATATTCAGGATGAGATCCAGCAGGATCCATGCGATCATCAGCGAGAGCAGATACCACATGGGGCCGCAGGAGAAGAACAGCTGGCCGAAATAGGTGGCCGTGTGGGGCAGACCCAGTGCAAAGCCGCCCAGCACCTTGTAGGTCTCGTAAGTGGCGTTGTGCAGGCTGCCGAACAGGCTGTAATGGATGATAAAATGGAACACGGTGGTGGCAATGCCGGTATAGATGTAAGGCTTGAGCAGCGTTTTGAACTGCTGGTCGATGCACTTGCTGATGGAGCGCTTGCGGAAGCCGTAGCCGCTGGCAATGTAAAAGGCCGCCATCAGGGATTCGCGGTAGGCGAACATGAAAAAGGTCAGCGGGTTGATGTGGCTGGCATCGCCCATGGGGTAAAGCTCACCGGTGTGGGCAAAGACGATGGTCAGCATGCCGACACCCTTGAGCAGATCGAACATGCCCAGCGAATTTGCGGCACGGCGTTTGGTTCCCTCCATAAAAAGGTCCTCCTCTGCGCCGCACCCCGCCCCGGGATGGCAGAATTGCCGGATTTTTGGCGCATCATGTTAAAAATTAGAGATATTTATAATAAGTATAATGCTTTTTGCCCCTGCTGTCAATCAAACCCAGGGAGAAAGCACGGTGGGCGGATACCGGGAAAAGTGTACCACACTCACGGCCTGCCCGCAACAAAAGGCAGGATTTACATCCGGGTGCACAGATTGACTGTAAGTTTAAGTTGCATATTTGTGCAATTAAATCTTGCGTTTGAGCCTCCTATGCGGTATACTCTAGGCTAGAGTACCCAGAAGATTCCATTTAGCGGAAACGAAAGGGAATATTTTAACAAAAATAAACAGGGAGTGTAAAATAATGGCAAACAAGGCTTGTAACGAAGTTGTGACCGCGGCAAATATGCCGATGACCGTTTTTGACATGATCTCTGCGATGCAGAATAAGTATGCTGACCGTGTGGCGTTCCGCTATGTGGAGGGCAAGGACACGGTGGTGGAAAAGACCTACGCTCAGTATGTGCAGGATATCCGCAAAGTGACCGGCTACCTGCAGCAGGAACTGGGCGAGCCCAAGGGCAAGAAGATCGTCATCCTGAGCCGAACCAACTATGAGTATGGCGCGGTCGTTTTCGGCACCATGATGGCAGGCGCTGTCATCGTGACCCTGAACCAGGGCAAGACCTGGGCCGAGCTGGAGCATGAGCTGGGCATGGTGGAGCCGGATCTCATCTTCAACGATGGCATCGATTACGGCTACCGCGCCCAGCTGGAAGCACTTTACGGCGCTCAGCTCCGCCCCATGGATGCCTGGACCGCTGCCCCTGAGGCTGAGATGGTCAACCGCATCGACCACGAGAGTCTGCTGATGCTGATGTTCACTTCCGGCACCACCGGCCGCAGCAAGGGCGTGATGCTGAGCGAGAAGAACTACTTCACCGCCTGCCAGATGTACATCGATGGCCAGAAGTCCATCCTTGACCAGGAGGAGCGGCTGGCACCCCAGTACCTCGACCAGACCTTCAGCCACTTTACGCTGGTGCCCATGTTCCATCTGGCCGGTTTCATCTGCTACTTTGTCTATGGCATACAGGGCTGGACCCTGAATCTCTGCTGTGATGCCCGCGACCTGCGCCGGGATATGAGCCTGATGCACAGCGATGCCATGTCTACCCCGCCGGTGCTGGTGGAGATGATCTACAACGAGGTCAAGCGCGGCCATGCCGACCGCCTGAACGGGCTGTGGAACCTGAGCTGCAGCTCTGCCATCCTTGATCCCGCCATCCTGAGCGAACTGGTGAAGAACGGTTTCTACATCAACCAGTGCTACTCCATGACTGAGCTGGCCGGCTATGGCCTGCTGAACGTGGCCCAGGAGGGCGACCACCTGCGTGCCCTGGGCAAGCCGGACGGCTTCTGTGAGGTCAAGGTGGACGAGAACGGCGAGATCTGCGTCCGCGGCGGCTGCGTGATGCTGGGCTACTATAAGGACCCCGAGGCCACTGCCGAGACCATCGACAAGGACGGCTGGCTCCACACCGGCGACCTGGCCCGCGTGGACGAGGAAGGCTACTACTATATGACCGGCCGCAAGAAGAACCTCATCATTCTGGACAGCGGCGAGAATGTCAGCCCCGAGGAGCTGGAAAAGCTGCTGGGCAAGTGCGATGCCATCAAGGAGTGCATCGTCAAGGAGATGGGCAAGAAGATCGGCACCGTGGTCTGCTGTGAGGATGACAAGCAGCAGCAGCAGGTGAAGGCTTTTGTCACCGAGCTGAACCGCACCCTGCCCATGTACAAGCGCATCTCCGTTGTAGAATGCAGCGCCGAGCCCCTGCCCCGCAATGCGCTGGGTAAGCTGCTGCGCAAGTAAAACCAAACGGGAGAAAAAGGAGCAGACCATGGTAAACAATGTCTATGATCTTGTCACCCGGACAATGGAGCAGGAATTCCCCGGGCGGGTGGCCTTCCGCTGGGTAGAGGATGCCACCGGCACCGTGAAGGAAAAGACCTATGCCGAGTATGCACAGGATATCCGCCGCGCCGCTGCCTGGTTTGCCCGGAACATCCCGGAGGTGGAGGGCAAGCGGGTGGTCCTGCTGAGCCGGAACTGCTATGAGTACGGCGTGAACACCTTTGGCGCTGTGCTGGCCGGGGCGGTTCTGGTAACGATGAACCAGAAAAAGACCTGGGACGAACTGAGCTGGGAGCTGGAGCTGGCAGAGCCTGCCCTCATCCTGAACGATGGGGTGGACTACGGCTGCCGTGAGCAGCTGGAGGCTGCGTATGGGGAGCGCCTGCGGCCGATGGATGTCTGGAAGGACACCGCGCCCGGCGGGCTGGAAAAGAAAATCGACCCCAATGCCCTGATGGTCATGCTGTTCACCTCCGGCACCACCGGCCGCAGCAAGGCCGTGATGCTGGCAGAGCGGAACTTCTTTACCGTGATGCAGATGCACGTTGCCATGGGCGACCACATGCTGGACTTCAAGCACCGGCAGCTGCCCGAGGACAAAAACGATGTCCTGAGCAACTTTGCCATCCTGCCCCTGTTCCATCTGGGCACCTTTATCTGCCTGTTTTCCTGGCCCTTCAAGGGCTGGGCTCTGAACCTTTGCAGTGACCTGCGGAATTTCTACCGGGATCTGGGCCTGATGCACAGCGATTCCATTGCCGTGGCCCCGGTGCTGATGGAGAGCATCTACAAGGATGTCAAGCGCGGCCGCGCCGATAAGCTGAACGGCCTGTGGAACCCCTGCGGAAGCTCTGCCATGTTCGACAGCGAGCTGCTGCTGGGTCTGGTGGAAAACGGCATGTACATCACCCAGTGCTACGGCATGACCGAGACCTGCGGCGATGGTCTGGTGAACTACGCCCAGGCAGAGCCCCATATCCGGGCGCTGGGCAAGCCGGACGGCCACTGCGAGTACAAACTGGATGAGACCGGCGAGATCTGCATCCGGGGCGGCTGTGTGATGCTGGGCTACTATAAAGACCCCGAAGCCACCGCCGAGATCATCGACAAAGACGGCTGGCTCCACACCGGCGACCTGGCCCGTGAGGACGAGGACGGCTATTACTACATGGTGGGCCGGAAGAAGAACCTGATCATTCTGGGCACCGGCGAGAACGTCAGCCCCGAGGAACTGGAAAGAAAGCTCAACGCCTGCCCTGAGGTGCAGGAGTGCGTGGTCAAGGAGATGGGCAAAAAGATCGGCGCGCTGATCTGCTGTGCCGAGGAAAAGCAGGCGGAGGTCCGGGCTTTCCTCACCGGGCTGAACCGTACCCTGCCGCTGTACCAGCGGATCACGGCGGTGGAGTTCAGTGCCGAACCCCTGCCCCGCAACGCCATGGGCAAGCTGCTGCGCAGGTAAGCGCGGAAATTGCGAAAAAAGCGCGAAACCGGGCGGCCTGTGTGTTGCATTTCCTCTATAAAACAGGTATTATAAAACACAGGAATGTCCCGCCCGGCTGGCTAAACCGGCCCGGCGCGTGGCATACTGAAACTGCGCCCTTGCAGGCGATAAAAAATCCCTCACGGAAAGGAAGATTTTTTGATGGAAAGAGCAGAAATCGTGTCTCAGATCCTGGCAATTCTGGAGGATGTGGCAGAGATCTCGCCCGAGGATGTCAACGAAAACAGCGTGATGATGGATGATCTGGATCTGTCCTCTATGGAGATCCTGACCGTCGTGGCCGATCTGGAAGAGACCTTTGGTCTGCGCATCCCCGAAAAGGAGCTGCGCAACTTTGTGACCATCGGCGATCTGGCTGATTATCTGGCCGAGAACGCGGGGTAATTCCGGATGAATGCAGAGCAGCGTGCGGTGTTTCAGGGCATCGTCTACTATTACCGTGAAAATCAGGTCCTCTGCCGCTATCAGGCCACGCTGAAGGAGGCCGTTGACCCGGCCCTTCTGCAGCAGGCACTGGAGGCGGCCCGCCCGCTGGCAGAATATTATTTCTGCCATGTGGTGTGGGAAAAGCGGGAAGCCCATCTGGAACCCAACACCGCCCCCTGCTGTGTGCGGCAGGGCAGCACCCAGCCAAAGATCCCCGAGGAGACGAACGATTATCTCTTCTCGCTGGGCTGTGAGGGGAACACGGTCTATCTGGACTGGTTCCACTTCCTGGCCGATGGCCGGGGCAGTGCGCCCTTTTTCACCCTGCTGCTCAAGCTCTACTGCAACCTGCGCTCCAACGCCGGTTTTGTGTGCGAGGCCCTTGCCTCTGACCCGCCCTACGATGTGGAACAGCTGCTGGCCCGCTACCCGGAGAGCCAGGTGGCCAACAACATGCAGAAGGACGTGCTGCAGATCCACGAAGGCACGCCCCATTTTCAGCGGCTGCGGCTGGACAGGCAGAGCCTTGTGGATCTGGCGCAGAAGGAGGGCGTGAAGCCCTTCAGCGCCCTCATGGGGCTGACCTGCCAGGCAGCGCAGCGGTATCTGGAAAAGAATGACCTTGCGTACAGCTATGCCGCCGACACCCGCGCGGCGCTGGGGGTGCCGCATGCCCTGTACAACTGCATTGCGTCCTTTCAGCTGGCCCTGCGGCTGGAACCGCAGGCCCGGCTCCACAGCTTTGCAAAGCGGCTCGACCATGAGATCCGGGAAAGCCTGACCCCGGAGCGCCGCCTGTTCCGCATGGCCGAACAGATGGGCTGGGTGTATCAGGTGTTCCGGCAGAAGGCCGCGCTCAAGATCAAGAAGCGTGTGTTCCAGATGGGCGAGTACATCAGCGGCTTCCCGGCAGATTTCTGGGTCAGCTACATCGGCAGCCCGCTGCTGCCGCACAGCCCGGAGCTGGAAGCATACCTGACCGATTTCCAGACCTGGGTGCTGCCGGACGGTGCGTCCCTTGCAATGGAGGTCACCAGCCTGCACGGCGTGCTGACCTGCTGCATTGAGAACAAGGTGGACAAGCCCGGCTACCTCGATGCCCTGCGCGACGTGATGGAGCAGGAGGGCATCAGGGTGCTGGAAGCGGTACATATTTCCTGAAGCAACAATAACAGCGAACCCCCCAGTGCAGATCGCACCGGGGGGTTCGCTGTTTAGTTGGCATCCTCACCCTCTCCGTCATTGCTTGCGCAATGCCACCTCTCCCGAAGGGAGAGGCAAGACATCTACGGGGTCAGGTGATGCGAAGTACAACCTCTCCGTCATCATCGCTTCGCTCGATGCCACCTCCCCTAGTAGGGGAGGCCTTGGCATACCGTCACGTTTTCGAGCGTTGACGCTTCGCTAATTTTTGCACAGTTGCCGTCAGATCTTTTCTTGCGGTAGATGATGATTTTGGAGCCGCAGGCGACCATAGCGAAAAATGAATCTCCTGCCAAAGGCTCCCCTACTAGGGGAGCTGTCACGGCGTTAGCCCGTGACTGAGAGGTTGTACGAAGGATAACCTGCCCTCTTTTATGCGTTTATTTTTCCCCAGCTCCGAATAACCTCCCAGCGGCTGACGGAATCCTCCGCAGACGCATCCGGGGCGAGGAGCTGGTTCTCGATGGCCCATGCAAGGGCCTGCTGGACCGGGGCAGCATCGGCAGGGAGAAGAGCAGCGGGGGCCGGGGTCCCGGCGGCTTCCCACAGCAGCAGGGCCAGATCCCCGGCGTTGTTGGGGATGGCCGCACCGGCAGGCAGGACGGTGTTCAGGTACAGCTCAGTGCCGATCATGTAGCCGGTGTAGCCGAGCACGGCAGCGCCAGCACCCGCCGTGCCGATTATGGCGGCGGTGCCCAGAATGCCGGGGCCTTCGCTTTCAATGGTGGCTTCCCGGTACTGGGCTTCCACGGTAACGGTCTTGCCTTTTTCCACTGCATTGGCCGGGATGGTAAAGCTTTCGGCGTTGTAGGCTACATTGGGGTTGCCAAGCAGGCTTTCCTCGCTGATGGTCCACTGGTCGAACACCATGCCCTCCGGTACGGCATCCGGGTTCAGGGTCACTTTTGCTTCTGCATCCACCGGCACGGTGCCGCTGGTCAGCGCATCCCTTTCGCCGGTCGTAAAGCTGCCGCCCACCACTTTCAGGGTGTAGGTCTCGGGTTTCGGCTCAGGCTTCGGTTCCGGTTCGGGTTCCGGTTCGGGTTTGGGTTCCGGGTCGTTCAATCGCAGCTCAAGGTCAGCCGTAAGAGGCAGCTGTACTTCCCGTACCTTGCCGCTGCTCAGGGTCACATACAGGGTACCGGTGGGCTGGCCGACCACATAAAGTTCATTGGCGGCACTGTCCAGTGTGGTGGTATCGCCGCTGGTTCTCAGGGCCGTAATGGTTCCGTTGTCCGAAACCGTGATCTTTTTGGCGCTGTTTTCGCAGCCGGTGGGAACATTCAGGAACACGCCGTTCAGGGCGCTGCCGCTGCCGGTAACTTCTTTCAGGAAAATGCCGTTGGTGATGGTGACATTGCTGTCCACCGTAACCGGGCAGTTCACCGCCACCCTATGGGGGTTCAGCTCGGGGCTGTTAAAATCATAGTTCGTCTTAGCGGCAGGCTCCAAAGTCAGGGTGTCGTTTTCAAACTTCCAACCGTTGCCGCTGTAATCCTGGGTGCCGCCCTTGGTGCCAACGGGGTAGCCGTCTTTATCGATCACCAGCCGGGTCAGCATGCTCAGGGTAACGGTGCCCGCATGGGCGTGTGGTGCGGTGAAAGTGACAGAAAAATTACCGCTACCATCATCGTGATATCTTGCACTTGGTGCCCAATCTTCAAACAAACAATGTGTGTCGTTTGAGTCCCCGAATGTAACATCAATAGGAAATAATACTGCTTGACTGTTTTTAAGAGAAATATAGATGGTGATGCTGGTATCATGGTCGGAATTGGGAATGACATAACCGCTGTTGCCGAAATAACTGATTTCTGTATCGAAACTCTCATAGCTACCATTCTGCTGGGAATTCACTTTCAAGGTATAGCCGTCAGCGACTTGGCCATCCTTTGGTTTTTTATGAAAAATGCCGCCCTTTATGGTGCCAGTGTTGGTAACGGTAGAACTAAACATGCCGCCGGTAATTGTACCATGATTTATAACGGGCATTGAGTAAACGCCACTCGTTATAGTGCCATAATTGGTAATACTGGAACCAGGATTTCGAATGCCCCCAAAATCACCATTTTCAATCGTCGCGTTTTCCCCTATGATGGCAGAACATAAAATAATGCTATAATCCTGACGGATGCTTCCGCGACCTGTCAAATCATAGGTAGTAGGGTTTTCGGGGGTGATGGTCAAAACTTTAGCTGTATCATCATAGCTCCAGTCTTTACCGGTATAAATATTGTGCCCATCAGAATCGGTTGTAGGAGTTATATCATCGAGAACCGGATAACCAGACTGAATTTGTAAAGGTTTCAAGGTGGAGCCGCCTTCCTCCGCCCACGCTGTGATTGCCGACACAGGCAGGAACGTTACCGCCATGCACAGCGCCACCAGAAGGCTGATAAGTCGTTTCTTCATAGGAGATTCCTCACTTTCCTTGCGCCGGTCTCCCGGCTGGGTGGTATGGGGGCTTATACTCTTCTACTTCCTATAATGCAAAAAATGAGGAATCCTTTCACCTGACTGGGAAATTTTTTTTTTTTTTTTGAGGACGACCTCTCCTCCTTGACAATCCACCTCACCCTGTCCTTGTCGGCCGGATGCTGACCTCACCATGCTGCAGGGCAACCTGCCTGCCGCCCTCGCGCTCCACCACCAGACGGCCCGCATCGTCAATGGAAAGGGCCTTTGCGGCATAGGTCTCGGCCCCGGTGCAGACAGTGACCCAGTGGCCCGGCACAAAACAGCGGGCCCGGTACTCGTCCAGACAATCGAAGGCCGGGCAGAGGGAGAGCAGCTCCCGGGCAATGGCCCCGGCCAGCACTGCCCGGCTCACGGGTGCGGGCCCGCCGGGGTAAAGGCTGCCCGCCGTGCGGGCCAGCTCCTCGGGCCAGTCGGCAGGGGAGGTGGTCAGGTTGAGGCCGATGCCCACCACCAGCCATTCCAGCTGACCGCATTCCATGTCGGTCCCGGCTTCGGTCAGGATGCCGCAGACCTTGCGGCCCTGATAGTAAAGGTCGTTCACCCATTTGATGCCCAGCTCCAGCCCGCACAGGGCCTTGACAGCCCGGGCCACGGCCACTGCCGCACTGATGGTCACACTCTGGGCATCGGCGGCAGAGAGGGTAGGCCGCAGGATGAGGGAGAGGTAGACCCCCTTCCCGGCAGGGCTTTCAAACCGCCGCCCCAGCCGTCCGCGCCCCGCCTTCTGGTGGGCCGTGAGCACCAGTGTGCCGTGGGGCGCACCGCCCAGCGCCAGCTGCTTGGCCGTCAGGTTGGAGCTTTGCAGCGTGTCGTAGATGTGGATGGGAGCGGGGTAGGGGCCCACTGCTTCGGCGCAAAAGGGGTCACCGCCTGCCAGCCGGTAGCCCCGGCGCGGGGCGGAATCCAGCGCGTATCCCTGGGCTGAAAGCGCCTGTGCCGCCTTGTGGACAGCCGCACGGCTCACGCCCAGCGCTTCGGCCAGCTGCTGGCCTGAGATATAGGCTCCTTCTGCCGCCGAAAGTGCCTGCAGCAGGGCCTGTTTGGTGCTTCCCCCCATGGAAACCGCCTCCTTCTTATAGTATAATAACAGTATAGCATAACTTGAAGTTTTGCAAAAGAAGAACCTCTCAGGCGCTTTGCGCCAGCTCCCCTAATAGGGGAGCCAAGCAGCGCTTCCTGCCTCTCCTACCAGGAGAGGTGGCATTGCGCGGCAATGACGGAGAAGTTTGATCCATTTTTTTTTTTTTTATTTTTCAAAATTTTTGCAGGAAAACCGCGCTCTGCCTCGTATTCATTTACAGAGCGGCAGGAAAGGAGGAATGCGGACCGTTGACAACACTGGAATTCAATGCGCTGGTACGGCAGTATCAGGGGCTGGTCTACACGGTCTGCCACCAGCTGGTGCCGGACGAGGGCGATGCCCAGGATCTGGCACAGGAGACTTTTCTGGCCGCATGGCGGGCCATTGACCGCTGCCCGCCCGGGTACGAAAAGCAGTGGCTGGCGCGTATCGCTTCCAACAAAGCCAAGGACTACCTGCGCAGTGCGTGGGTGCGCCGGGTGAACACCCCGGGAGATGATATCCTTGCACTGGAAGGCGCGCCGCCCGGCTCCGACCCGGAGCAGCAGGTGCTGGATGCCATGAGCGAGGAGACCCTGACCGGGAAGATCCTGGGGATGCGGGAGCCGTACCGCACCCCCTGCCGCCTGATGCTGCTGGAGGGCCGCACCGCTGCCGAGGCGGCAGCCCTCTGCGGCAGGCCCCAAAAGACGGTGGAGGCGCAGATCTACCGGGCAAAGAAAATGCTGGCGGAGCAGATCCGTCAGGAAAGGAGGAGCGAAGATGGAATTGTTTCGTGAAGATGGCTGTATGACCGACGCGGGCTTCCGGGCCATGATGGACGGCCAGCTGGATGAGCTGAGCAGGCTGGAAGCCGCCGAACATCTCTCCTATTGTGACCAGTGCATGGACCGCTACACGGCCCTTTTGACCGCCGACGCACTGGAAACACCGCCAAAGAGCATGCAGGGCGCGGTGATGGGCACGATCTGGGCCCGCCTGATGCAGAATACCTATGGCAGGGCTGCTGTGGCCGGTGTGGCCGCTGTGCTGGCCCTGACTCTGTGGCGGAGCGGGGCGCTGCAGCAGATCATCCAGTATGGTGCCGGGCGGGAGAACGTGCTGGAAACTGACCAGAGCCAGCTCTGGGAGCCCGGCCGGAATGACCCGGCCCCGGAGAACACCCCGCAATACCGCCCCATTGAGGACGACCGGCCGCAGGCCGCGCCGGAACAGCTGGGGAGACCCGTGGAGACAAAACAGGACCGCCGTTATGCCGGCGAAGGCTCCTCTTTGCTCCACAAGCTGCTCACGGATGTGACCGATAAGATCGCGGGCAATGCCCCGAATACTGAGAAATGAGGGAACGATTATGAAGAAAAATGGCATCCTGACCCTGCTGTTCGCCTTTATCCCGGGCGCAGGCCAGATGTATCAGGGATATATGAAGCGCGGCCTTTCGCTGGTGCTGATGGCCGCTGCCATCGGCATGGCAGCCATGCTGATCCCGCCCGTCGTGTTTGCGCTGCTGGTGGTGTTCATGTACAGCTTTTTCGACACCTTCAACCTGCGTGCCCAGATCAGCATGGGCACCGCCCCGGAGGACGATTATCTGGTACACTTCGACCCGCAGGACAAGCGCCTTGCCCGGATGCTGATGGACAGCCACAAGCTGGTGGGCTGGTGCCTGATCGCCATCGGTGCGCTGATCGCCTATGAGCAGATCATTATGAACACGCTGGGCGATATCCTGTGGCGCTGGGGCCAGAAGGCTCCGGTATGGCGGGCCATCTATCTGGTGATGGATCAACTGCCCGAGGTGGTGCTCTGCGTGGCACTGATCCTGTGCGGCATCTGGCTGGTGCGGGGCCCCAGAGCAAAGAAAGCTGCCCCGGAAGCCGCCGCCCCGGAGGAGACCGATTTTCAGGAGTATCAGCCTGAAAAGAAGATGCCCAGCCTGCTGGATCACCTTGCCCGCAAGGCAGAGCCGGATACGACCGGTGAGGTGACCCTTGACCCGGAGGATGAAGACGATGGACGAGAAGAAGAATGACACAGCAGAGACCCCGGCCTTCAAGGCCCCGGAAAACGCCCCGGTGCGCCGGGTGGGCACCCTGACGCTGGGAGTCTGCCTGATTGTCTGCGGCGTGCTGTTCCTCTGCTATTTCTTTGTGCCGCATTTCAACTGGGAGCTTGCGCTGAAGATCGCCCCGGCGGCAGGGCTGATCCTGCTGGGGTGCGAGGTGCTGTATTTTGCCACAAGGCCCCAGCGCTGGAAGTACGATTTTCTTTCGGTGCTCCTCTGCATCGTGCTGATGGTCAGCGCCTTTGGCGGGGCCTGCCTGATGGCAGCCTTTGATTTTGCCCTGCGCCGGGGGGAGTTCTGGATCGAATACGATGCCCGGCAGGAACGGGGCCTGGACGATGCGGAAAGCGACCGCCTGCGCCTTGATCTGGACGAGGGCACCGGCCCTGACCTCGATGAGGAAAATGAGGACAGCAGCGCGGCCTCCCACACGGAAGTGTGAGCCATACAAAAAACATATCACAGCAATACAAAAGATACCTTTTACAGGGGGCACCTGTCCGGGTATACTGAGTGTGCACCCGGACGATGGGTGCTCGAAGAAAAAAGTGTAAAAGCGAACCGCCATGGCATCTGTCACCATGGCGGTTCGCTTTTTGCTGTGTCGTGTATTACTTGCGGGCGATCATCTCGGTGTAGGCCAGCACCAGGGGGCCTACGCCCTTGGCATCGTTGCAGACCACAGGCTCACTGAAGTAGTAGGCCAGGGAGCCGTCGCGGTGGTCCTTGCCGCCCAGACCTGCCACCAGGCAGATGCCATCCAGCTGCAGGCTGCCGTCCGGGTTCTTGGAGAGGTACTTATCACAGGTGCCGTAGAAGGCTTTCTCAGCCCAGGCAGCCATCCGCTTGGGCAGGTAGCCCAGGCGCACGCCCTTGAGCACCGCATAGGCAAACAGGGCGGTGCCGCTGGTCTCAAGGTAGTTGCCCTCCACGCCGGGGTGATCCATCACCTGCCAGAACATGCCGGTCTCCTCATCCTGGAACTTGTGCACATCCTCAATGGTCTGGCGGAGCTGTGCCATGATGCCGCGGTACTCGTTGTACAGCTGCTCGTCCATCCGCTCCAGCACATCCACCATGGCCACCATGAACCAGCCCATGGCCCGCAGCCAGAAGTTGGGGCTGCAGCCGGTCACGGGGTCAGCCCAGTACATCTGGCGGCTCTCGTCGTAACCGTGGTAGTACAGGCCGGTCTTTTCGTCCCGCATGTGCTTCTTGATGTTCATAAACTGCTTGTAGCTGTCAATGCAGCCCTGCATCTTGTTGTAGCGGGTCTCGTACTCCATGTAGAAGGGCTGGGCCATGTAGGTGCCGTCCAGCCAGACCTGCCAGGGGTAGATATCCTTGTGCCAGAAGTTGCCCTCCCTGGTGCGGGGCTGAGTGAGCAGCTGGCTGCGGATGGTGTCGATGGCCCGGCGGTACTTCTCGTCCCCGAAGATGTCGTACAGGGTGAACAGGTTCTTGCCCTGGTTCACATTGTCCAGGTTGTACTCCTTGGGGTCATAGGTCTTGATGGAGCCGTCCGGCTGCACAAAGTAGTCGATGAAGTCCCTGGAGAAGCTCAGATACTTTTCATCCCCGGTGGTCTTGTACAGGCTCAGGCAGGCCGTGATCATGCAGCCGTCGATGTAGTTCCACTTGTTGGGCTTGCCGCTGCGCACCTTTTCAATGTTCCACATGGGGGCCTCGGCGCTGGAATTGGCGATCAGGTAGTCCACATAGTCGCCCAGCAGGGTGAGAATTTCTTCATGGGTCATGGGTCAGTCCTCCTCGAAATGGCCGACATTGGCAAAGCGCAGGCGCTCGCCCTCGTAGCCGGTGATCTTGACGTTGTGCAGGTCGATCTCCTTGACGTTCTCCGCGTAGATGGCCAGCTTTTTCACGTTGGGGCGGTTGTCCGCCATGGCGGCCTGACCGGCTTCGGCGTTGGGGTCAAAGGTGATGGTGACATTCTTCATGGAGATGCGCTCGATGGGCTGCTCAGGCAGGCCGTCGAAGTAGCAGCCCGCGAACTGTGCGTCGGTAGCCACGATATCCTCCATGGTCAGGCTGCCCAGCTTGGGGGTGTACTCATCCACCGGCATGGCATCGCGGCACTGGACATAGGGGCCGTGTCCGTCCGGGTCACAGAAATAGAACATATTGATGACAAAGGGAGCCTTGACACCGCGCATCTCCACGTTGCGGAACACCAGCCCGTCGATGACGGCGGTGTTGCCGCGGCCGCGCCGGGTCTTGACCCGCAGGCCGCGGTCGGTGTGGTCCATCAGGCACTGGGTCACCACCATATCCTTCACGCCGCCGCTCATCTCGCTGCCGATGACGATGCCGCCATGGCCCTTGTCCAGCAGGCAGTTCCGGATGATGGTGTGTTCGCAGCTCTTTTTCAGCTTCATGCCCAGGAACACCTTGCTGGCCTTCATGGCAATGCAGTCATCACCCACGTGGATGTTCGCGCCGATGATGCGGATATACTCGCAGCTCTCGGGGTCGATGCCGTCGGTGTTGGGGGCGTTGTAGGGGTTGTTGATGTTGAAGTTCAGCAGGTCCAGGTGCTTGACGAAGATGGGGTGGATGGTCCAGGAGTAGCTGTTCTGCACTGTGATGCCGTGGAGGCAGACATTCTCGCTGTCCACCGCAGCCACCGCGCGGGGCCGCCATGCGATCCGCTTGACCTTCTGGTTGATCCACCAGTCGCCGTTCTGGGCATCGCAGTCCAGCGTGCCCTCGCCGGTCACCACCACGTCGTGCACCTGCGTGATGTTCAGCAGGCCGGCAAAGCTGTCCAGCGGGTTGCCCTCCCAGCCGGTCAGGTAGTATTCATCCACCTCATTCTCACTGGGAATGACACCGGGCAGGATGGGGTAGTGGGTGCGGTCGTTGTCGCCCAGCAGCACAGCGCCTTTTTCTAGGTAGAGGGTGGTGCAGCTCTTCATAAACAGGCTGGAGGTGCGGTAGCGCCCGGCGGGCAGATAGACCGTGCCGCCCTTGGGGCAGGTGGAAAGGGCGGCCTGCAGTTTGCCGGTGTTGTCGGTGGTGCCGTCGGCCACCAGGCCGTAACGGGATGCGTCCACAAAGAAGGTCTCAGCCTCAGTGGTGAAATCGAGGGTCAGGGTCTCACCCTCAGCCTGCACGGCAACCGTGTAGGGGGTGCCGGGCAGCAGGCTGAACAGGGAGAACACGTTGGTCTCGCAGGCGGTGTAAACAGTCTCGCCGTTCAGCTGGACGGTGAAGGGATGTGCAGGACGGTAGCACAGACCGTTTTCCAGCTCGAACACGGCACTGCGGGTCATGGAACGAATCAGGGAAAGCTTCATAAACAGGATGCCTCCTTGGATGTGGAAAGATTTATGGGTTGCCCACAGGTGGCGGGCATGGTACACTGAGGAAAAGAAACTGTTGAATGGGGTGCGCGGATGAAAGCGGAACGGGAAAAATGGAGCGGCCGGGTAACGGCAAGGGCGCTGCGGTTCCAGACCGGCCAGTATGAACTGGCTGAGGAGGAGGAGATCTGCCGGATCATTCTGGTGTCCGGCGGCAGCTTTACGCTGGTGCGGGGCGGTGAGAGCCTGCTGGTGAACCCGGGCTGTGTGCTGCTGCTGGGCCCCGGCGGGGGCCTGCTGCAGCAGGCGGGCCACATTGCCCCTGAGCTCATCGGCTGCCGGTTCCCGGCGGGCGTTCTCCCGGTGCTCAAGAACCTGATGCAGCGGGATTTCATGCCGCTGTTTGAGCCGGGAGCACAAACGGCCCTGTACGGCCCTGTGCAGTGGTCGGGCCGCCTGCGCACTCTGCTGGGCATGATGCAGAGCGCCGAAAACGAGCCGGAAAGCCCCGGCATGATCTATCTGGCCCTCATCCTGCACTATGTGGAGCAGGAGTGCCGCAGTGAAAGGCAGGACATCCGCCCCCGCAACGAGACGGTGGAGCAGATCTGCGCTTACCTTGCAGCCAACTACCAGCAGAAGTTCTCCCTGACAGATGTGGCTGCGCGGTTCTACCTGTCGCCCTATTACCTGAGCCGCCTGTTCCGGCGGGTCACGGGCCAGTCCATTGTGGATTATATCAATGGCCGCCGCATCGAGGCTGCCCAGCGTCTGCTGGAGAGCACCGACCTGAACATCAGCGCGGTGGCCGAGCAGACCGGCTTTGCCTCTGCCGCCCATTTCCGCCGCGTGTTCCGCGAGACGATGGGAACGGGGCCGCTGCAATACCGCAAGAGCCACCGCGGATAAGAACAACGCCCCCTGCGCACAGCACAGGGGGCGTTGCTTATTCATCGAAAGTCAATGGTTCTGTCCGCAGAGGGGGTGCTTAGCCCTTGACAGCACCGGCGGAGATACCTTCGACGAACTGATCCTGTGCGCAGAAGAACACGATGAGCTGCGGCAGGATAGAGATCAGGGACAGGGCCAGAATACGGTTCCAGGCAAAGCCCGTATCACCGTCCATGGACAGCTTGACGAACAGGGACATGGGGTACTTTGCAGGGGTCTGCACGTAAAGCAGGGGGCCCATGAAGTCGTTGCAGCTCCACATGAACTGGAACAGTGCGCAGGACACCA